>Ga0209567_10000021_pt1 | contig 66744 bp, 57 predicted proteins | sample COG_12_FD_184756 | JGI IMG/M metagenome (GOLD analysis project Ga0209567, IMG submission 184756) | Pelagic marine sediment microbial communities from the LTER site Helgoland, North Sea, for post-phytoplankton bloom and carbon turnover... | ecosystem: Environmental > Aquatic > Marine > Neritic... | reverse complement strand
CACGGATTGCGGTGAAAAAGGGCTGTCCCGGCCGCTGATCATCAACAACACCGTATTCTTCACCACCTACCTGCCCCCCGCCGCCAGCGGTGGCATGTGTGAGCTGGCGCAGGGAAAGGGGTTGTTTTACGCCATGAAGCTGCAGAACGCGACGGCGGTATTCGATTTCAACCTCAGCAACAACATCGACGGTGAAGTGCTCGATCGATTCGATGAACTGGCCAGCCCGGGCATCCCCCCGGCGCCGGTGGCCCTGTCGTCGGGTACGATATTGCGGCCAGACCTGGTGGTCGAGGATGTGCCTCCGCCCTCGAACGGGCCGACATTCTGGTACGAGACGTACTTGAAATGACCGGGGGACGAACATTCAAACAGCGGGGCTTTACGCTTATCGAGATTGTGGTCGTCGTTGCCATCGCCGCCATCCTGGCCATGGTCGCTCTGCCGTCCTACGAAGACGCGGTGATGCGATCCAGACGCGCCGAGGCGCGGGAGGCGCTGAGCGATTTCGCCGCCCGCCAAGAGCAGTTCTTCACGGACAACAAACGGTACGCAACGACGATCGCCGCATTGGGCCGGTCTGCCACGACAGACAACGGCCATTACAGCATTTCCGTTTCCGCGGCCACGTTGTCTTATACCCTGGTAGCGACGCCCCAGGGCCCTCAGGCCGATGACAGCGACTGCGCTACGCTAACCCTGACCTGGCTTGGCGGCCGGACGCCGACCGACTGCTGGTAATCTTCTGCGGGCTGCTGCGACTTCATCTGTTCTGCTGCGGTTTCAGATGACTTTGCCGCGACGCAGTTCCAAGCCCGATGTCGCAGGCTTCAGGGGGTGTGGAGAGAACCTCAGCCGCCGGGTTTGTGATACTCGACCGACTTTCCGGCAGCCGCGTCAATCTGCTCCGGTGTAAGCAGGGGGGTAGTGCGAACATTCACGGCGCCCGTGGCGCCCACGGTCAGGCTCGCGGCAACCGCATTTTCCGGATGGGGCAGGTCGGCAATTGCCAGGACATCATCTCCCCCGAACGAAAAATAAACACACTCGACGGTGCCACCCAGACCGGTGACCAGTTTTTCGACCGCTACCTTGCGTGCGGTCCCGCCGTCCTTCTTCAATCCCCTGATGCCGTCAGCGGTGTAAGACGCTTGGAAAAGATATTTCGCCATGGTGGTGTCCTCCTGCTTATTGGTGATGGGGAGTTGACGCTGTTCGATTTTCGGGCAGCACATAGTAACACGCCGATGTGAATGATTTGTCTCAATCTTTGCAAGGCATTCCATTCGCCACGAATTCGTAGAGTCTCAGGTCGTATTGAACCAGCGGCAGCAGTCTGGACCTTGCCGACGGGTCATCGCAATCGAACAACCGCTGCGATCGGGATTCGTTGAACCGCTCCCCCCGGGCCGGACTGCCAATGTCATAGAGTGAACAGAAAGCCGCGGTATACTCGTCATATTTCTCCGTTGTGCCCACCAGCTTGAAGCAATCGAGGTTGTCTATCGCGGCAAACAAATGCGCCTCCGTTACCGCTGCAGGTTCCGTCTCGAGAAAATGACGCGTCTGATTGTTGTCGAACAGGCTGCACAGGTTCGCCGGAAGATCGCGTGTCAATGATGGCAGGTCGTCGACTATCGAGAAATCCGTCCTGTTCAACCGAAGGGCCAGGTCCTGGAACAACTCGTGGTGTTTCTGGAAATAGTCGCTGCCGGGATCTGCCCCGATGTTCTTTACCCAAGAGATATGAGAGTGGAGTTGGCGGTAGGGATCCCGCAGCATCGTAATCAGATCAAACCGCGATAAATCGAACCGCTCCTTGATCAGCCTCAGCGGTAGATGGCCGGCGAGGTAGATTTTCTGTTGTGCAAGCGCCCGTTGATCGTCGGGATCGATGTCTTCCATATGGATCACGGTCGAGCCTTCGGGGAAATGGTTCCGCACGAAGGTATTGAAAGATGTTCCACCGGTCTTAGGGATGTGCATGAAAAGCACTCGATTTGCTTCGTCTTCGGTGAGCACATCGGGAAGTTCCTCGATACGCATCTTTTGAAGATGATTGCGCGCACCGGGCGCCCGAATATAGAAACAATCGTATTTGCTGATATCGATCGCCGGCGGGATGGAGAAATCGAATCCGCAACGGCCGGTGGGATGGAAATTCAGATCCTTGAGGTCCGGGCGAGGGCGATCGGCGCGTGTCTCTCCGATTTTCTCGTCATCGGCGTAGAACAGCAGCTGAACCGGCAGGTTGATATCATCACCGTTGAGGCACCAGCCCGATACCCGGTTTTTGTTTACAATATCGAGAAATACGAACGGATCGGTCATCGCTTCCGTCGGCGGGATTGAGGTGTGCTCATTTCGGACCGCGACCCGGTGGCCTTTGCGAGCCGGCCGGCTGGTCATCATAGGCGCAGTATGACATTCGGCAACCAGTTCTGCTAGCCTGTTTCGGACTCCATCGGAATCGCCACAATGCAGGAAAAAATCGCCCAACTGATTGCTTCCCTGAAAAGCTGCCGCTACATCACGGACGACGAGCTTGCCACCACGCTGGTCTTGATGGAGGTCCTCGGCCGGCCGATCTTGATCGAGGGCGAGGCCGGGGTAGGCAAAACGGCGATAGCGGCGGCCCTTGCCTGCGCCAGGGATACCCAGCTCATCCGGCTGCAGTGCTACGAAGGGATCGATGCGTCCTCCGCGGTCTACGAGTGGAACTACACCCAGCAGCTTTTGTGGATCAAGATTTGTGAGCAGCGCGACGAATCCCTGCACGAGTCGGACATCTACGACCAGAGATTCCTGCTCGAGAGACCCCTGCTGAAATCGATACGGCAGGACAAGGCACCGGTGCTCCTGATCGACGAGGTGGACCGGGCCGATGAAGCGTTCGAAGCCTTTCTGCTCGAGGTGCTGTCGGATTTTTCTATTACGATTCCCGAGCTGGGTACGCTCGAGGCCCGCTCGATCCCCCACGTCATTCTGACATCCAACGGGACGCGCGAGCTGAGTGATGCGCTTCGGCGGCGCTGCCTATTTCACTACGTTCCCTTTCCCCCGTTTGACAAAGAACTTGCGATACTCGCCGCGCACCTGCCGGAGGTGGACCTGAAACTGCTCATGCAGATCACGAAGTTCGTCCAGACCGTACGTGACTGGGACATCCAGAAGCGCCCGGGCGTCGCGGAAACCATTGATTGGGCCAGGGCGCTGTGTAGCTTCGACGTATCGCTGCTCGTCGACAACCCGGACATCGTGCGTACCACCCTGTCGTGCCTGCTCAAAACCACCGAGGACCATCGCTTCGTGAGCGAACAGGATGTCGCAGCATTGATGGCCAAAAGTGCCTGAACACGCCTCTGCCAGCGAACGCATTCTCGGTTTCGTTCGGCACCTTCGGACGGCCGAATTCGATGTGACCGGCGAAGATGCCGTATTGATAGGCCGTGCACTCATCGGTTTCTCCCAGCCCGATCCGCGATTGTCCAGAAACGCATGCCGAGCGATCTGCTGCCAGAAAAGGGAACAATGGCAACGCTTCGACGAACTGTTCGAGGCGTATTGGCTGCACCGTGATGCAGGTCCGCAAGATGATCCGGCCAGGCCCGCTGAACAGAAGTCCGCCGGCGGCACCGGCGGGCTCGCCGGCATTGGCACGGGCACCGATGTTTTCGACACCTACAAACGGGATGATGCCGGTGCTGGGGCCGGGGCCGGTCGACAAACGACGATTGCGAAGGCCGATTTTCGATTTCTCAACAATCGGGATGCCATGCGGCGGGTCGAACGAATCGCCGAGCAGCTGGCCAGCCGGCTGCCGATGCGATTGGGCCGGCGCCGAAAGCTGACGACACGATCCGGACAGCTCGCGCTGGGGCCAACGCTGCGCACCAGCGTCAGATGCGGGGGCCTCCCGCTCGATCCCAGGTATTCCGTGCGCAGGTACGTGCCGCCGAGACTGGTGCTGTTGCACGATGTTTCCCACTCCATGACGTTTAACAATCCGTTGTTGTTCCGGTTTACGCGGGGATTGGTAAGGCGCTTCAAAACGGCCGAGGCATTTGTATTCCACACGCGGCTTTTTCGAGTCACGCCGATGTATCGGCAATCATCCCTTACCCGGATGAAAGAGCTGCTGGAAGCGAACAACTGGCTTTGGCTGGGTGGCACCTGTATCGCCGACTCGCTGGCCGAATTCCGCGATCGCTTCGCAGCATCGATTCTCGAGGCCGATTCGATTCTGATCATCATCAGCGATGGATTCGACTCGAATGAACCAGCCCGGTTGGTCGAAGAGCTGCGGGCTTTGAAGCGTCAGTGCCGCCGTCTGGTCTGGTTGAATCCAATGCTTGAACGGGAGGGCTTCAATCCGGACAAGGGCGAGGTGCGAAACGTCCGCCGCAACGTCGACCGACTTTTACCCGCGCACAGTCTTGAAGCGTTGCGGAGATGCATCACGGCGATGAGAGAATGATGCCCCCGCGCGCCTGTCCTAATCGTCGCCCGGTGTGTTTGTTGACGTGATGCGCATCGAACTCCTCTGCACCGGCGACGAAATATTGACCGGCAAGACGGTGAACACCAACTACAGCCACATGGCGGGGCGGCTCGGCGAGGTTGGACTGACGGTTTCATGGGGTACGACCGTGGGCGATGATCGGGAAACCATCCGCGCCGCTATGCTGCAGGCCGCCGGCCGCGCCGACGCGGTGGTAGTGAATGGCGGCCTTGGCCCGACGGTGGACGATCTATCCCAGGAAGTCGCCGCGGAAGCTGCCGGTGTCCGGCTCGAGCTCGATCCGGCATGGCTGGAACGTATCGAGGATTATTATTCGCGCCGCGGACGTGTGATGCCGCCCACCAACCGAAAGCAGGCAATGCTGCCGGCCGGATCGGAAATCATAGACAATCCGATCGGCACGGCATGCGGGTTCTTGTTGTCCATCAGGGGCACGCCGTTCTTTTTTACACCGGGCGTACCGCGGGAAATGCGGCTGATGTTCGATGAACAGATCATCCCGCGGCTGCTGGATCTGAGCGGATTGGAGACGGTGAGCCGGGTAAAACGCTTTCACACCTTTGGCATAGGAGAATCCCGTGCCGACCAGCTTCTGCAGGGCGTGCCGGGACTTGCCCCGGATGATGCGGTAAAACTTGGATTTCAATCACACTATCCTCAGTTGGAGACCAAGCTCGTGGTGCACGCTGCGACCACGACGGAACTGAAGCGGAGACTCGACCCGGTCGAGGCCGAGGTGCGCCGCCGCCTGGGGAATTTTGTCGTTGGCGAGGATGAGCAGTCGTTGGAGCAAAAAATACTCGATGCGCTCGAGGATGCGGATGGCAGCGTGGCTACGATGGAGATGTTCACCGGCGGGATGGTTTCGTCGCGCCTGTTTGGGGCCTCGAGCAGCCGATGCCTGGTAAGGCGCGGTGTCGTATCCCGGGATCTGGAACAGCTTGCCGATGCAGCCGGCTTTGAACACGCGGGCCCGGGCGTTTCCGTGGACAGTAAGACCGCGGTCGCCCTGGCAACTAGCCTGAAAAAACGGTGCGGATCCACTCACGCGCTGGTTGTTCTGGTATCCGTTAGCGGCGATCCGAACCCGGGGGGTTGTCGCGGTGAGATGCGTATCGGAGTCGTGGACGAAGGTGATTCGGTGGTGCGTAAGGCCACGCTTATCGGAAGCGGACAATGGATCAGGCTCGGCGCGGTTGAGCTGGGGCTCGATTGCCTGCGGCGCCATTTGTACGGCCTGCCCGTGGATCAACGTATCGATTTCGAGACGGGGTAGAAGTGGTACGCCCGAATTCGGATTGACACATGACAAGGCAAGTCGGGGCCGATGGCATCTGCGGTTAGAAAGTTTTACCATGCGGCGCCAGTGATTCATCGAGATAGCTGGCGGGCTGTAAGGGTAATTGAAAGCGATTAGGCACTCCGTAAGACGATGGCTGGCGGTACATCCTCACCGGGACCCCCACTTTATCTTGGAGCCCGGTATTTTGAATTTACTGACCAGTCCGCTCAGGCGCCTGCCGGACTTTCTTGTCATTGGAGGCCAGAAGTGCGGTACGACGTCACTTTACAACTATCTTTGCCGCCATCCCGACGCCAAGCGCGCTGTCAAAAAAGAACCGCTATATTTCGATACGATGTACAGCTTGGGTTCCCTCTGGTATCGGGCCTTCTTTCCCCTTGTATATGAAAAGCCGAGGCGCTTGGTGGGTGAGGCAAGCGTGCACTCCATGATTCACCCCCACGCCCCCAAGCGCGCCTTCAGCTTGATTCCACACGCCAAGATCCTCGTCGTACTCAGAAATCCGACTGATCGTGCTTACTCACACTATCAGATGAGTGTTAGGAACAAACATGAGACGCTTTCCTTCGAAACGGCGATTGCCGAAGAAGACGAGCGGCTCAAAACGCAAATCAAGCGAATCGAAAACAGCAAAAACTATTTCAGCCACAGTTTTGTATATCACTCTTACCTGTTTCGAGGGATCTACGTGGATCACATCAAGCGTTGGATGGCGGCATATCCGCGTCAACAGTTCATGATTCTCGACAGTGATGCCTTGGCCAATGAAACGTTGGCCACGATGAATCGGGTTTTCGAGTTCCTGGGATTGCCGCCGCTTCAGGAGCTCAAGACGAAAAAGAGCAACGTGCGGGATTATCCGGACATAGACCCGGTGTGCCGGCGGAAGCTGGTGGATTATTTCAAACCGCACAATAGAAGGCTCAATGACTACCTGGGAACCCATTTCGATTGGGACCACTAGCCCGCATTTCTCACCGGCGGTGATGCATCTCACGGGTTCGACGCATCCTAAGCGCCTTATCCGTCGGGGCTTACGCGAAAATGCTCTAAAGGAGCATTTGTCAGCCCGTCGTTCATCGGCACCTGTCCTGCGCCATCGGCCAGGGATCCTAGTGAGAAATGGCGCGGGTTAGTGTACCGCGTCGAAATCGGCAGCTCTGCACAGTTAGTACCTGTCCAGAAAAAGCTTGAGTCATTGCGAGGAGGGCAGCGACGCGGCAATCCAGCGACGTATGTTAAGGAACCTCTGAATTATTGGTAATCATATGATTGCAATCCCTAGAAATCGGCGCGAGGCGCGCCTCCTACTGTAGGAGCGGCGCCCTCGCCGCGATTAATCAGGGATTCCTTAACAATTTGTTTCACTGGATTGCTTCGCTACGCTCGCAATGACAGGTATTCTGGACAGGAACTAGCTAGATCTCGATGTGCCGCGACGGATTCAGAGGTCGCCGTTTCGGTAGGCCTTCGCGACAAAATGGCGTTCACAGCGTCTCGCGGTAAAAATTGGCGTATTTGTCCCAATGTGGTTATTTTGAGCCGTTAATTTGTGTACAATCCCGCGCCCTTAGGTATTCCGATCTCGTTGCGTGAATCGCGCCGTTGCACTGGATAATTGAATTCATGCTATTGACCTGCCCGTCAAATCCCATTGCCCGCAATCGGTGTCCACAGGGCTGGGCCATTCGAGCACGCGAAAGTGGCGGAATTGGTAGACGCGCTGGTTTTAGGTACCAGTGGGGCAACCCGTGGGAGTTCGAGTCTCCCCTTTCGCACCAGTAACGTGAAGACAACCGCCAATCGGATATCAGAATTTACTTCAGATTAACTTTCAAGTATGTGCTGTAAGTTGTTCAGTAAACAGCGCTAATTGCAGAGAAACACAATGCAAGTATCAGTTGAGACACTGGGATCCATCGGCCGCCGCGTCACCGTTTCGGTACCCGCGGAACAGATGGAGAAAGAGGTTGCTGCCAAGCTCAGGCAGCTGACGAAAAACGCCCGCTTGCCTGGGTTCAGACCGGGCAAGGCGCCGATCAAGGTCGTCGAAAACAGGTACGGCAAGGACGTCCTGAACGAGGTGGCCGGTAACCTGATTGACAGTACGCTGCGGCAGGCACTGACCCAGGAGAACCTGATCCCCGCTGCAGGACCCAACGTCGAGCCAACCCAACTGGTCCGCGGCGAGGATCTGGAATACGTCGCCAGCTTCGATGTTTTTCCGGAAATCAAACAGCTGGATATCGACGGTATCCGGATCGAAAGGCCGGCGTACGAAATCAAAGATTCGGATATCGACGCCACCTTGGACACGATGCGCAAACAACGCCTGACGTGGCAGCCGGTCGACAGAACCTCCCGGAACAAGGACAGGGTGTTGATCGATTTCGAGGGGACGGTGGATGGAGAGCCCTTCCCGGGCGGCAAGGCAGAGAATTTTGCGGTGGTTCTGGGTGACCAGTCCCTGCTCAAGGAATTCGAGGAAGGTCTAAGCGGTTGCCAGACAGGTCAAAAGCTCGACCTGCAGGTCAATTTTCCCGAGGATTACCATGGTCAGGAGGTTGCAGGTAAGCTTGCTACGTTTAATGTTACAGTGCGGGAAGTCAGTGAACCGGTTTTACCCGACGTCGATGCGGAGTTCGCCAGGTCATTCGGCATCGAGGATGGCGATGTGCAAAAACTGCGCGGCGAGGTGCGAGACAATGTCGAGCGGGAGATGGCGGACCGCGTTCGCCGCGTCCTCCGGCAGCGGGTTTTCGACGCGTTGATCGAAGCCAACGACATTGCGTTGCCAGCAAAACTCGTCGAGAATGAGATCGATCAACTGATCGAGTCGAACAAAAAGGTACTCGAGAGCCAGGGCGTCCCGGTCGGGAACGTCAAACCGGACCGCACCCACTTTCAGCAGGCCGCTGGAAAAAGGGTGGCCCTTGGACTGATCATGCAGGCGATTGTGGAAAAACACGAACTCAAGCCCGACGCTTCTCGCGTGCGTGAGCGGGCGGAAGCCATCGGATCGGGTTACGAAGACCCCAAGGCTTTCGTACAGTGGTATTATTCGGATCGACAGAGGCTGGCGCAGCTGGAGTCGATTATCCTGGAAGAGCAGGTAATCGGAAAGATGCTCGAAAGCGCCATCGTCGAGGACAAGCCGATTTCCTTCGACGAATTGATGAAGAATGCCGGCGAGTAGTGATACCTGTTTCGATGAGCAGGAAACGGCGGTCATACGGAACCACGCGACCTGATAAGATATGAAGCGTTGAGTGCAGAGTGCAAGTAATGAGTAATATCAGAGATGGAATGCCAATAGATCCCCAGGGTATCGGACTCATTCCGATGGTCATTGAAAGTACCGGTAGGGGCGAGCGGGCTTTCGACATCTACTCGAGGATGCTGAAGGAGCGGGTTGTCTTTCTTGTCGGCCCCGTAGACGACCACATGGCAAATCTAATCGTTGCTCAGCTGCTGTTTCTCGAATCCGAGAATCCGGACAAGGACATACACCTATACATCAACAGCCCGGGCGGAGCCGTCACCGCCGGTTTGGCTGTTTACGATACGATGCAGTTCATCAAACCCGATGTGAGCACCGTGGTCGTCGGCCAGGCAGCGAGTATGGGTGCATTGATCCTGGCTGGCGGCGCAAAGGAAAAACGCCACGCGCTTGCCCATTCTCGAATCATGATCCATCAGCCCTGGGGTGGTTTCCAGGGGCAGGCCACCGATATTGATATACACGCCAAGGAGATACTGAATATAAGGGAACGCCTCAACAAGATCCTGGCGAGCCACACCGGCCAGGATTTGGCGACCATCAGCGACGACACGGAGCGGGACAACTTCATGGGAGGCGAGGAAGCGGTGGAATATGGCCTGATCGATTCGATCATAGGGAGACGCGACCCTTAAATAATGGCTACAATATAGGTAACGGGGTTGAAAAATATCGCCCAACGTTGCATCTTTTGAGTTTTACCGGGGTCCAAAGACACAGAAATGGCGGACGACAAACACGACGGCAAGAGCGAAAAACTCCTTTATTGCTCATTCTGCGGCAAGAGCCAGCACGAGGTAAGGAAGCTCATTGCCGGGCCTTCCGTATTCATCTGCGACGAATGCGTCGAACTTTGCAACGACATCATCCGGGAAGAAGTGCAGGATGGGTCGGAACCCACCGAGGCCAAGAGCAAATTCCCCAAACCGGAAGATATCCGAAAGATCCTCGATGAGTATGTCATAGGCCAGTCCGAGGCTAAAAAAATCTTGTCCGTGGCGGTGTACAATCACTACAAGCGCATCGAAAACGAAGACAAGGTCAACGATGTCGATATTTCCAAAAGCAATATTCTGCTGATTGGCCCCACCGGTTCCGGCAAGACGCTGCTTGCGGAAACCCTGGCGAAGCAGCTCAATGTGCCGTTCACCATAGCGGACGCGACCACCCTGACCGAGGCCGGCTACGTCGGCGAAGATGTGGAAAACATCATTCAGAAGCTGCTGCAAAAGTGCGATTACGATATCGACAAGGCCCAGATAGGGATCGTGTACATCGACGAGATCGACAAGATTTCACGAAAATCCGATAACCCGTCCATCACCCGCGACGTCTCCGGAGAAGGTGTCCAGCAGGCCCTGTTGAAGCTCATTGAAGGGACCATTGCCTCGGTGCCGCCCCAGGGCGGCCGCAAGCACCCCCAACAGGAATTTCTCCAGGTTGATACGCGGAACATCCTTTTTATTTGCGGAGGAGCTTTCTCCGGCCTGGAGCGCATCATCCAGGACCGTTCCGAAAAAAGCAGCATAGGATTCGGCGCCCAGATAAAGAGCAAAACGGATGGGCAAAACGTGGGCGAGGTGCTCAGGGATCTGGAGCCGGAAGATCTTATCCGATACGGCCTGATTCCGGAATTCGTGGGAAGGCTGCCCATTGTGGCCACGCTGGACGAACTCGATGAGAGTGCGCTCATTCGCATCCTCACCGAGCCCAAGAACGCGCTGGTGAAGCAGTATCACAAGCTGTTGAAGATCGAAGGTGTGGACCTGGAAATACGCGATGACGCGCTTACCGCGCTGGCAACCAAGGCCATGGATAGAAAGACCGGCGCGCGTGGTCTGAGATCCATCCTGGAAAACGCGCTGCTCGACACGATGTACGAACTTCCCTCGATGGAAGGTGTAAAGAAAGTCATCGTCGACGCGGGCGTCATAAAAGACGGGGCCCGACCGCTGTATATCTATGAAGAATCCGAACAGAAGGCAGCTTCGACCAGCACGCACTAGCCCGGCCTAGCCCGGGCTAGCGACAAACGGGGAGGCGTTCCGGCGAGTATCCGCGGATTGATCCCGTCGGGTTGAATTTATCCGAATCTGGCTCCATAGTTAAAGAAATTCTATTCTTGCCCTCAACCGGGCCGTAACGCGTCCATTGCCAATGACAGATAATCTCATAGCCGATTCAGATTCTTCCCTGCCCGTACTTCCATTGCGGGACGTCGTAGTTTTCCCGCACATGGTCATTCCGCTGTTCGTCGGGCGCAAGAAATCGATCAACGCCCTGGAGACGTCCATGGAAGCGGGCAAGCAGATCCTGCTCGTGGCACAGAAAAACGCTACAGATGACGATCCTGGAATCGAGGACATTTATCAGGTCGGAACCGTCGCCAGTATTCTGCAGCTATTGAAGCTGCCCGACGGCACCGTCAAGGTGCTGGTGGAAGGCGAGAACCGCGTCGTCATCAACCGCTATATCGAAACCGACGAGTGTTTCAGTGCACTGGTTACCCCGATATCGAATCCGGCCATAGACGAGCGGGAGATCGAGGTACTGATGCGTACCGTGCTGAACGAGTTCGATCAGTACGTCAAACTCAACAACAAGATCCCGCCGGAGATTCTGACTTCGCTGGCGGGCATCGATGATCCCGCAAGGCTGGCCGACACCATTGCCGCGCACCTGAGCCTGAAAATACAGGACAAACAGCAGATCCTCGAGATGGCGGACACCCGAGAGCGGCTCGAGCACATTCTCGGCGTGATGGAATCGGAAATCGACCTTTTACAGGTCGAGAAACGGATTCGCGGCCGGGTAAAAAAACAAATGGAGAAGAGCCAGCGTGAGTACTATCTGAATGAGCAGATGAAAGCCATTCAGAAAGAACTGGGCGAGATCGAAGACGCGCCGAACGAGTTCGAAGATCTGAAGAAGAAGATCGCCGAAGCCGGCATGTCGAAGGAAGCGCGCGAAAAAGCCGAATCGGAACTCAAAAAACTGAAAATGATGTCGCCGATGTCAGCGGAGGCGACCGTAGTTCGAAACTATATCGACTGGCTTGTTCAGGTCCCCTGGAAGAAACGCAATAAAGTCAGAAAAGATCTGGGTGCGGCTGAACACATCCTGGAAGAAGATCACTACGGTCTCGAAAAGGTCAAGGAGCGTATTCTTGAATACCTGGCCGTGCAGCAGCGCATCAAGAAAATCAAAGGTCCGATTTTATGCCTGGTCGGCCCTCCGGGAGTCGGTAAGACCTCGCTGGGGAAATCCATAGCGAGGGCGACGAACAGAAAGTTCATCAGAATGTCGCTTGGCGGCGTTCGTGATGAAGCCGAGATTCGAGGACATCGGCGAACGTACATCGGCTCCATGCCGGGCAAGATCGTGCAGAACATGTCCAAAGTGAAATCCCGCAATCCGCTGTTCATGCTGGACGAGGTCGACAAGATGTCGATGGACTTTCGCGGTGACCCGTCCTCAGCGCTATTGGAGGTTCTGGACCCGGAGCAGAATCATACCTTCGTGGATCACTACCTGGAGGTCGATTACGACCTTTCGGAAGTAATGTTCGTGGCCACGGCGAACACCTTGAACATCCCGCCGCCGCTGCTCGACCGAATGGAGGTCATCCGGATTTCGGGTTACACGGAAGACGAAAAAATCAACATAGCGATCCGCTATCTCGTCCCAAAGCAGATCAAGGCCAACGGGCTGAAGGCGGAGGAAGTTGCGATATCCAAAACCGCGCTGGTCGGTATCGTACGATATTACACCCGCGAAGCGGGTGTGCGCGGTCTGGAGCGGGAAATCGCAAAAATATGCCGAAAAGTTGCGAAAGAACTGCTGCTGGACAAAAGGCGTTCTAGCATCCGGATCACGCCAAAGAATCTCAGTAAATTTCTGGGAGTGCAGCAATTTCGCTATGGCAAAGCCGAAGAAAACAACCAGGTTGGACAGGTCACGGGTCTGGCCTGGACGGAAGTGGGCGGCGAGCTTCTCACCATAGAATCCGTCATCCTGACCGGGAAAGGAAAACAGATTTATACCGGAAAGCTGGGCGATGTGATGCAGGAATCCATCCAGGCCGCCATGAGCGTAGTCAGGAGCCGCACCGTCAGCTTTGGCGTCGATCCGGAATTTTTTCACAAGCATGACTTCCATGTGCACGTACCCGAAGGCGCGACGCCAAAAGACGGGCCGAGCGCCGGCGTCGGTATGTGTACCGCCTTGTTGTCGGCCATTACCGGAATACCGGTGAAGTCCGATGTGGCGATGACCGGAGAAATTACGCTGCGCGGCGAAGTGCTGCCCATAGGGGGACTCAAGGAGAAACTTCTAGCCGCCCACCGCGGTGGAATCGGCACCGTGATTATCCCGGAAGAAAATGAAAAGGACCTCGTCGAGATTCCCAAAAACATCAAGGACGATCTGAAAATCCGAAGCGCGCGATGGATCGATCAGGTGCTGGAAATAGCACTTGAAAAGATGCCGCAGATTTCTTCCACAGACGAAAAATCAGGTCAACCCGCGCCGTCAAAAACCGGCGAAGAAGAGTCATCATCTGATTCAGTTACGACCCATTGACCCCGCACGGGGCGTTCCGCAAAATGTTCGATTACTACTGACTTTATCTGTCAGTTGTAGGTCGTTGTTTTACTTTGAAAAATGAAAATGTTGCATAAATTTACATTTTGTCAAGGACATTAGTTTTTCGAGTTCACGTTCCTTGACACCACTTTTCGCAGTAGTATAAGGTCTCGTGCGGAGGAGATGCGCGCAGCACCAACAAACGTTACCTTCCGGACCAAAAGAATTTTCACCGCTTACCAACCAATTAACTAAGGGGACGATAACCGTGAACAAAGCGGAACTCATAGATACGGTCGCCGCTCAGGCCGACCTTTCCAAATCCGACGCAGCCAACGCAGTGGATGCAGTTTTTTCCAACATTACCAAATCTCTTGCCGGCGGCAATGCCGTAACGTTGGTGGGATTCGGTACCTTCGCCGTGACGGACCGAGCCGCACGTACCGGCCGTAATCCGCGTACCGGTGAGGCAATCACCATACCCGCATCCAAGAACCCCAAATTCAAGGCTGGTAAAGCACTTAAGGATGCCCTAAACTAGCGCGCCTTTTGGGTGCTTAGCTCAGTTGGGAGAGCGTCGCCCTTACAAGGCGAAGGTCGGCGGTTCAAGCCCGTCAGCACCCACCAGCCCGTTGTGACGGTTTTCTCCGGGGAAACATTCCCGGCTTTGTCATTCAGTATTTGCGGTTCTGGGTTTTATATTTGGGATTGACTTGTCTGGATGGATTGGGAGCGGTAGTTCAGTTGGTTAGAATACCGGCCTGTCACGCCGGGGGTCGCGGGTTCGAGTCCCGTCCGCTCCGCCAGGCATCACCACCAGACAACGATAAAGGGCGAGGTTTCTCGCCCTTTTCTTTTCCGGGAAACTCTGATTAATTCTATATTTACTCATTGCGAACGAAGTGAAGCAATCCGGAGTGGTTGACATGCGGCGTGTTCTGCTTGTAGCTCGTCGCTGCGTTCCTCGCAATGACCATGTGTCCGAAGGATATTCGAAAGAAACAGGTGTTCGCTTCTAATGCTGACTGAAATCAGGGAACGCGCAACCGGCTGGATCGCGTGGATAATCGTTATCATCATATCCATTCCATTCGTGTTGTGGGGCATCAACGAATATTTCGCGGGCGGCGCGTCTCTCAATGTGGCCGTGGTCAATGGTCAGGAAATCGACCAGCAGCAATATCGTACCGCGCTGGAGGAGCGCAGAAACATCGCGCGCCGAGTGATGGGCAGTGAATTTGATGCGGACATCGTAAACAGCCCCGAGTTTCGAAACGCGGTTATCGACGATCTCATCAATCGTCGACTTCTGGACCAGGACGCGGAAAGCGCCGGCTACCGCGTGAGCGACGAGCAGCTCGCCGCTTTCATTACCACATCGCCGCAATTTCAACAGAACGGCCAATTCGACTCCGGCCTCTATCAACAGCGGTTGATAAGCAGGGGTCTGACCAAGACGGGTTACGAGTCATACCTTCGCGACGAGTTCGTTCTGCAGCAAATGAGAGACGGACTCAGCAATTCCGCCATCGTTACGAAAAAGGATCAGCAAAACCTGCTGGCACTGACCCAGGAAACACGGGTGTTCGATCACGCTACACTCGAACCCGCGATCTATTTGACGGATATCGAAGTCAGCAGTGAAGAGATAGAAACCTACTACGAGGAAAATCTTGAACGGTACGAGTCTCCTGAGATGATCAAGGTCCAGTATATTCAGCTGTCCGTTGAAGAGCTGTCAAAGGACGTGGAGATTTCAGAAGAAGACGTCGAAGGTTTCTATGAAAGCAATAAGGATTTGTACAAAACCGCGGAGCAGCGTACAGCCAGCCACATTCTGATTACCGTGAGCGGCGATGCGGATGACGAATCGGTCCAGGCTGCCCGGGAAAGAGCCGCCGAACTCGCTGAAAGGGCCAGAGGCGGAGAGGATTTCGCCGAACTGGCCAAGGCCCACTCCGAGGACCCCGGCTCCGCCGCTTTGGGCGGTGATCTCGGGCTGATAGAAAGGGGACTCATGGTCAAACCTTTCGAGGACGCGCTGTTTTCAATGCGCGAGGACGAAGTCAGTGATCCGATCAAGACGCGCTATGGCTTTCACGTGATCAAGCTCACCGGTCTGGAATCCGAAAAAGGCAAGGAACTGGCCGAAGTTCGCGATGAAATCATCGAAGAAGAGAAGCAGAGGGTGGCGGAGGGGCTGTTCGTGGATCGTGCGGAAACGTTCCGAAATCTCGTATTCGAACAGCCCGAGTCTCTGGATGCCGTCGTCGAGGAGCTGGATCTGGAACTGCGCGAATCTGACTGGTTCTCCCTGGATTCGGGCGCTGGAATAGCAGACAGCGGGTTGGTCAGAGAGACCGCATTCAGCGATGACGTCTATATCGAAAACCTGAACAGCGAGGTCATTGAACTGGACCTCAATACGCTGGTGGCGTTGCGAAAACTTGAAAGTCGACCCGCGGCGGTGAAGCCGCTGACCGATGTACAGGCAGATATCGAAGAATCCATCCGTCAGGAAAAGGCGCGTAAAAAGACAGCCGAATCCGGTGACCAACTGCTCGCGGAGCTGCGGGACGGGGCTGACTGGGATTCGATCATGGCCGCCAACGAGCTGACATCGAAGGAATCCATTCAGACAAGACTGATGGCGAATCCGGATACATCGTTGATTGTCGCGAAAGAAATATTCAGAGCCGAACCTCCCGGCTCTGCGCCAACCTATGGCAGCGTTGCGGTCGCGGACGGCAGCTACGTGCTATATCGATTGAAAGAAGTCCAGTCAGGAGATGCGGGGGCCGCTGATGAACCAACCGTAGAGCAGATCGAAAATTCGCTTGCAAGGCGCAGGGGAGTCGATTATTTCGCCAGCTATCAGAAGGGTCTGCGCGATTCGGCAAAAATCGAGATCTTCGAGGAGAACCTCTAGGTCGTTCATCGGCCCCTGTCCTGCGCCATCGCTCGGGATCCTGGTGAGAAATGCAGGCCAGCCCGGTTTTCAAAGCCGGTAATTCATTCCGACATCAACCGTTCGCTCATTCCCATCATATTGAATCCCGCATCGACGTAGGTGATCTCGCCGGTAATGCCGGACGCCAGGTCGGAGCACAGAAAAGCCGCGGTGTTGCCGACCTCATCGATCGTTACACCCCGTCCCAGCGGCACAATTTTCTCGTAGTATTGCATCATTTTTTTGAATCCGCCGATGCCGGCCGATGCCAGGGTCTTTATCGGGCCGGCCGAAATGGCGTTGACGCGGATTCCCTCGGGGCCAAGACTCTGTGCCATGTAGCGGACGTTGGCTTCCAGGCTGGCCTTGGCCAGCCCCATGACGTTGTAGCCGGGGAGGGCACGAACGGCGCCAATGTAGGACAGCGTCAGAAGCGACGCCGGTCGACCCGACATCATCCCTCTACCTGCTTTCGCAAGCGCGGAAAAGCTGTAGGAACTGATGTCATGTGCGGTGCGGAACCCTTCCCGCGTCACCGCGTCGAGGTAGGAGCCTGCCAGCTCTTCTCTTGGCGCGAAAGCAACGCAGTGCACGATGCAGTCCAACCCGTCCCAACGATGTCCGAGTTGGCTGAAAACATCCTCGATCTGCTCATCGTCACAGACATCCAGAGGCAGAACGAGATCGCTATCGACCATGGCGGCACACTTGTCGACGCGGGATTTGAGCTTTTCCGTCTGGTAGGTCAACGCCAGCTGAGCGCCTTCCCTGTGCATGGCCTTCGCTATTCCCCAGGCAATCGACCGTTCACTGGCCACACCCACGATCAATGCACGTTTGCCGGTCATAAATCCCATTGTTCTTCTCGCTACTCGTTATGAATGAAAATTATCGGAGGCTATAATCACGATCTCTGGATAAACTCTCTTGTATAACATCCCGAAATTGCTGTCAAAAGCCGCCTTGGTCGGTCTGGTCCAATTTTGTTGTGCAGCCGGGGATGCAGAGGCATCCTGGAACAACCCCTACCCGCAGTCTGACCACGCTTCCAATGTGTTCTTTTCCTCTTTCCGGGAAAGGCCCAAGCACCTCGATCCCGCCCGTTCCTACAGTTCGGACGAGTATGTGTTTGTTGCCCAGATCTATGAACCGCCTTTGCAATATCACTATCTGGAACGTCCGTACAAGCTGGTTCCACTGGTCAGCGATGGCATGCCGTCGATTCGATACGTCGACGCGGCCGGACAGGAAACTTTACATGATTTACCGTCCGGCCAGGTGGCGTACACCGTATACGAGTTCAGAGTCAAGCAGGGTGTCCGCTATCAACCGCACCCCGCGCTGGCCACCCGGGACGACGGCAGTTACCGTTTTCACGATCTGGGCCCCGGCGACCTCGGTGACATCCATTCCCTGGCCGACTTCGGGTTCAATGGCACGCGCGAATTGACGGCGGAAGATTTTGTCCACCAGATCAAAAGAATTGCAGATCCCAGGCGTCACAGCCCCATCTCCGGTCTCATGGCCCAGTACATCGTGGGCTTTGACGAATTAAGGAACTCTCTTGAACGATCGTTGGGGGACACCTCTAGGGATTCTTTTATCGACCTGCGTGATTACCCTCTAACCGGTGCTGAAGTGCTCGACCGCCATACCTATCGAATCCGAATTCAAGGCAAGTATCCGCAGTTTTTGTTCTGGCAGGCCATGCCCTTTTTTGCACCGATACCCTGGGAAGCCGAAAAGTTCTACTCGCAATCCGGCATGGCGGCAAGAAACATAACGCTCGACTGGTATCCTGTGGGCACCGGCCCGTTCTACCTGTCGGAAAACAATCCGAACCTGCGCATGGTGATGCGGCGCAATCCGTATTTCCGGGGAGAAGCGTTTCCTGCGGACGGTAGTCCGGATGATATTGGCCTTGGCCTGCTGGCGGATGCAGGCAGGATAATGCCGTTCGTGGACCGTGCGGTGTATAGCCTTGAAAAAGAGTCCATCCCCCGCTGGAACAAGTTCCTGCAGGGATATTTCGATGATTCGGGCATCGGCTCGGACAGTTTCGATCAGGCGGTGACGTTCACGGGCCAGGGCGAGGCGGTGCTGACAGAAAATATGAGTGAACGGGGGATGAATCTGTCCACATCGGTCGAAACCAGTACCTACTACATGGGCTTCAATATGCTGGACGATGTGATTGGAGGTGACGGCGATTCGGCCAGAAAGCTTCGCAGGGCGATATCCATCGCCGTCGATTTCGAGGAGTTCATCTCGATTTTTGCAAACGGCCGCGGTGTCGCGGCTCAGGGTCCGGTGCCGCCGGGAATTTTTGGAGCCCGTTCGGGAGAGGCGGGCATCAACCCCTATGTCTATGACTGGGTGGACGGCAGGCCCGTCCGAAAATCCCTGGAGGATGCGCTCGGGCTGATGATCGAAGCCGGCTATGCGGGGGGCATAGACCGGTCATCCGGCGAATCCTTGTCGCTGCATTTCGAGGCGGTGAGCCGGGGACCGGACGACAAAGCGCGACTGAACTGGATGCGAAAGCAATTCAAAAAGCTTGGTATCCAGCTCATCGTGAGATCTACGGATTACAATCGTTTCCGCGAGAAAATGCTGAAAGGTACCGGCGAGATCTTCTTCTGGGGATGGAACGCGGACTACCCGGATCCGGAGAATTTTCTGTTTCTGCTCTACGGGCCCAATGCAAAGGCAAAACACAACGGAGAGAACGCGAGCAACTACCAGAATCCGCAGTTCGACCGTTTGTTCATGGAGGTGAAGAACATGGACAACGGGCCGCAGAGGCAAGTGCTGATCGATGAGATGGTCGATATCGCACGCAGAGACGCACCGTGGATGTGGGGTTTCCATCCGAAGAAATTTTCCCTCCATCATGGATGGGTCCACAACATCAAGCCCAATACCATGGCCAACAACACGCTCAAGTACATCCGCATCGACCCTCAACTGCGCGAGGCATCGACGGCGGCCTGGAACCAGCCCGTGTTGTGGCCGGTATGGATTGCCGCCGGCCTGCTGGGGCTCAGCCTCATCCCTGCGGTGGTGAGCTACCGGCGCAGGGAGCGGGGAACGGCACGGTGAGCGCCTATCTCATTCGCCGGATCCTTTATGCGATCCCGATCCTGATCGGGGTCAACCTGCTCACGTTCGTATTGTTCTTTGTGGTCAACAGTCCCGACGACATTGCCCGCTCACAGCTCGGCGACAGAAGGGTGACGGAAGAAGCGATTCAAACCTGGAAGAAATCCCACGGCTATCACAAACCCGTTGTTCACAACGACAACGAGGAGGGATTCGGCAAAATCACGCAGACGATATTCTTCGAAAAATCCATCAAGTTGTTCCTGTTCGATTTCGGCCAGTCCGACAGCGGCCGTGACATCGGTCACGACATCAGCCAGAGAATGTGGCCAAGTCTTGCAATAGCGCTGCCGACGCTGCTGTTGGGCGTATTGCTGAACATCACGTTTGCCCTGCTCATCGCATTTTTCCGCGCGACCTACATTGATTTCTGGGGCGTCATACTTTGTGTGATCCTGCTTTCCGTCTCGACACTCTTCTATATCATCGGCGGGCAGTTTCTGTTCAGCAAGCTGCTGCATCTCGTGCCAATCTCCGGATACGACACCGGCATCGACGCGTTCAAGTTCCTCATTCTGCCCGTCATCATCGGAATAATTGGCGGCATTGGTACGGGCACGCGCTGGTACAGAACCATATTCCTCGAGGAGATCGAGAAAGACTACGTCAGGACCGCGCGCGCGAAAGGGTTGCGGGAGGGCAGGGTTCTGTTCCGGCACGTGCTGAGAAACGCTTTGATACCCATCCTCACCGGCATTGTTGTATTGCTGCCATTGCTGTTCATGGGCAGCCTGATCACCGAATCTTTCTTCGGCATACCCGGTCTGGGCAGCTACACGATCGAGGGGATTCAACGCCAGGATTTCGCCATCGTGCGTGCCATGGTTTTCCTGGGCTCGGTACTGTACATCGTTGGATTGCTGATGACGGATATCTCCTATGCCCTGGTCGATCCGCGGGTTTCACTGAGATAGGGTTTGGTCGAGAAAGTGCTGGTTCTATTCTGGACGGACATACTGATCTTTCTTCTGGTGGCGCTGGCCACCCTGTTCGCGCTGCACGCCTCGCGCAGGGAACATCTCCGTGCACCCTGGCGCGAGGTCGCCCGAAGCGGCGTGGCGATGAGTGCTCTGGTCGTGCTGCTGGTGTATGTGGGAATCGGTCTCCTCGACTCCATCCACTATCGCCCGCTGTCCCATTACGCGGAAAATGCTGCGGAAACACGGTACTCCGGCGAGGCGCTGAGCGTCTTCGACAAACTGGTTTCCGGTTTGCGTGAACGAAGCGAGAAGACATACTCGGCGCCCTTCGCACTCCATCTTTACAGCAGGGAAACGGTCGAGGAGTCTGACGGTACACGGTCTCGGCAGTATCCTCGGCTGGTTCATGGCGGTGCACATTTGTCCAATCCCGATGACAGGAATATGGATATCGCTTCAATCGCTATCGGCGCCGGGATAAAAGCAACGGCAGCGTGGGGTCTGATATGTCTGATTCTGGCCATCGCAATGGCCCGGAGAAACGGTGTAGGCGTACGCTCAAGCCTGCGGGCGATGTTCGTACAGCGCAATGCCGTGAACTGGCGCGCAATGCTGGTGACCCTGTTAGTCGTGATGATCGTGGCGTGGGCGACGTTGGCCCTGTCCGGTTATTATCATATCCTGGGCACCGATAAAGTCGGTGACGACGTGTTCTATCAGGCCCTCAAGAGCATAAGAACGGGGCTGGTGATCGGCACCCTGACAACGCTTGTCATGCTGCCTCTCGCAATCGTGCTGGGGCTGATGGCTGGTTACTTCGGCCGGTGGGTGGACGATGTGATCCAGTACTTGTACACCACGTTGAATTCCATACCGAGCGTGCTGTTGATTGCCGCCGCGATTCTCATGCTGCAGGTCTACCTGGACAATCATGCCGCGGAATTCGCCAGTGTGGCGGAGCGTGCGGATTTGAGGCTGCTGTTCCTGTGCCTGATCCTCGGCGTTACCAGCTGGACGGGTCTGTGCAGATATCTGCGTGCGGAATCACTCAAGCTGCGGGAAGTCGACTACGTCCAAGCCGCCAGGGCCCTGGGAGCGGGCCATTTCGCGATCATAGGCCGCCATATTCTGCCAAACGTAATGCATATCGTACTGATTACCGTGGTCCTGGATTTCAGCGGTTTGGTGCTGGCTGAAGCCGTGCTGTCCTATGTGCAGATCGGCGTCGATCCCACCACCCACAGCTGGGGCAACATGATCAACAGCGCACGGCTCGAAATGGCGCGAGAACCGATTGTCTGGTGGTCCCTTGCGGCCGCTTTCATTTTCATGTTTTCCCTGGTCCTGGCCGCCAACCTTTTTTCCGATGCCGTACGGGACGCGTTCGATCCGCGTTTGAGATCAAGGTGATGGGCGAAAGAATCCTGCACGTCGAGCAGCTGAAAACCTACCTGGGTGTTGCAGCAGATCCCGTACGGGCGGCGGACGGCATAAGCTTCGGCATAAGTGAAGGTAAGACACTCGCCCTGCTGGGTGAATCCGGCTGCGGAAAATCCATTACCGCGCTTTCCCTGATGCGCCTGTTGCCGGCGGCCGGGCGTATCATCGGGGGTAGCATAAGGTTCGCCGGCGTCAATATTCTGGCGTTGCCGGAGGCCCGGATGCGGGCGATACGCGGCGCCGGAATGTCAATGATATTTCAAGAGCCCATGACCTCGCTGAATCCGGTTGTGAAAGTCGGGCTGCAGATCGCCGAGGCCATGCGCACGCCCCGTGCAGGGAGCGGGCGGCGCATCCGCGACGACGTTGTGGAGTTGCTTGACTCGGTGGGCATACCCGATCCAGCGAAAGTGGTCGACGCTTACCCGCACCAGCTGTCCGGTGGCATGAATCAGCGGGTGGTGATCGCCATCGCGCTTGCCAATGAACCCGGGCTGCTGATTGCGGACGAGCCCACAACGGCACTGGACGTCACCATACAGGCACAGGTACTGGACCTGATCCGCGGCCTGCAGAAATCACGTGGAATGGCGGTATTGTTGATTACGCACGATCTTGGCGTGGTCAACCAGCTGGCGGACCGGGTGGCGGTCATGTATGCGGGGCAGATCGTCGAACAGGCCGACCGAAAGACCTTTTTTACCAATCCGCTGCACCCGTACAGTCAGAAACTGTTCGACTCGCTGCCGGATATCGATAAGAGAGGACAAACACTGGATGTTATTCCGGGCGCCGTTCCTTCCCTGCGGTCGGAGTTCGCCGGGTGCCGCTTCGAACCCCGTTGCCGACGAGCCTGGTCACGGTGCAGGGAGCGTGAACCGACGTGGTCTGATCGGGACAACAGCCAGGTGGCGTGCCATTTGTATACCAGCGGGGCAGACGCGAATACGCGCCCATCGACGGAGGGAACCATTCGTGCGGACAGAGAACCGCCCCGGGCCGGGATGGATGATCGGCCTGCGGACCTATTGACCGTATGTGGATTGAAAGTCTATTTCCCCATAAGGAGAGGCATATTCGGCAGGGTGACCGGACATGTCAAGGCGGTGGATGGAATCGATATGAGCATTTTAACCGGCAGGACACTCGCCCTGGTCGGGGAATCGGGATGTGGCAAGACCACCGCGGGCAAGGGGATCCTGCAGTTGATAAGACCGAGCGGGGGAAAGGTCGTTTTCGAAGGCATCGAGTTGACCAGCATGCGCGCCGGTAAACTACGGGACAAGCGATCCGACTTGCAGGTGATTTTCCAGGATCCCTATTCGTCGATGAATCCCAGGATGCTGGTAGGCGATATCGTCTGTGAAGGGTTGCGTTCGCGATCCACGAGCCTTTCCGCCGAAGCGAAGGCCCGGCTGATCGGGCAACTGCTTGAACAGGTCGGGCTTCCCGCGGACAGCGCACAGCGTTATCCTCACGAATTTTCCGGAGGACAGCGCCAGCGCATATCCATAGCGAGGGCACTGGCCGTCAATCCCAGGCTGATCGTATGCGATGAACCGACCAGTGCCCTGGATGTGTCGGTTCAGGCACAGATCCTGAATCTGCTCAAGGAACTTCAGCACCGCCACGGCATCTCCTATCTGTTCATTACACACGATATGTCCGTCGTGGCTTACCTTGCCCACGACTTGGCGGTCATGTATCTCGGCCGAATCGTCGAGTGCGGCCCCGTGGGCACCGTTCTCTCCGATCCGAGGCATCCGTATACGCAGGCGCTTCTGGCGGCCGTGCCCACCACGGATCCGGAGCAGGTACGACACCTCTCTCATATTCGTGGCGACATGCCTTCACCGGCCAATCCGCCCGGTGGATGTCATTTCCATCCACGCTGTGAAAAGGTGCTGCCGATTTGCAGGGATCGATATCCCGATATCGCACGGCTGACCGCGGACCACGCTGCCAGATGCCACCTGTATCACCGGGAGTCGTGATCCATGGCAGAGTCGATCGCTTTCGACGGCAGTTGCAGGCCCGCGCCACACATCAGGCGCCTGGTCGACGCGCTGGGCATCCCGTCGGCCAATGGATCTGTGGGTGGCACCCGATGGATATTGAAGGAGATAGACGGTGCGCTGAGTCTGGTCGAGAAAGACCACCCGCAGCACAAACCGCTGTCGGTGGATTTCGTCAAGCTACGAAGAAAACACCGCAGCATGCCGATAGCAAGGCGGGGACCCATGGCCCGGGCGCTGGGACGCGCCACCAGAACAATAATCGATGCGACCGCCGGCTGGGGTAAAGACATGTTGCTGATGTGGATGATGGGATTCGATGTGGTGGCGGTCGAGCGATCTCTTGTCGTAGGGGCATTGCTGTTGGACGGGTTAGCGCGACTCGAACGGGACGAGCCGGGGCTGGCCTATCCCCGGGTCGTAATCACCGACGCGCTGAAATACCTCGGGCGGCACCGCGCGGAGTGCGTGTATCTCGACCCGATGTTTGCGCCCCGCAAAAAGGATTCCGCACTCGCAAAAAGGCCATTGCGGGTGCTACGCGAACTGGTGGGGAGTGACGATGATCGGGCACTACTGTTCGACGCCGCCTGGCAGGCGGCATCCAAACGGGTCGTTGTCAAAAGACCCAATCGCGCAGGTCCATGGCGAACCCCGGAGCAGTCATTTTCAGGAAAATTAATGACTTATGACATGTATCTAAAGTAAATATGAATTGTTATTTCTGCGATTCGATCCCCGATTCCGGCGGGATGGTCAGCGTCGACGCGGCAGAGTCGCGTCATGCTTCGAGTTCCCGCCGGCAGCGGACAGGTGAGCATGTCGCACTCATCGACGGCAAGGGTCGGCGTGCCGGGGCCAAGATCGTTTCATTGGATCGAACCGCCATGCTACTGCGGGTAGATTTCGTCAGACAGATTGACAGGCCCCGGCCTCAAATCACGCTCGCTACCGCGGTACCCAAAGGCGACCGTCATCGCGTCCTGCTGGATATGACGACCCAGCTGGGTATATTTCAGTATGTTCCGCTGCTGTGCGACCGCAGCGTGGTAAAACCCGAATCCCGTAATGCGCCGCGCTGGATGCGGGTGTGCATCCAGGCATGTAAGCAGAGTCATAATCCGTACCTGCCGAGGATCGACCAGGTGCGGTCTCCCGCAGAATTCGCCTCAAGTATGAAAAACACCGCCATACCGCTGTATTTGGCGACACCTGATGGTGTTCCGGTAATTCCGGAATATTCCACTGACAGGGTGGCAATCTGTATTGGTCCCGAAGGGGGGTTCAGTGATCATGAGATATCGCAACTGCTCGAGAACGGCGCGCAACCCGTCTCTTTGGGCAGTAATGTTTTGCGAATCGAGACGGCCGCGGTGGCGGCGGTTAGTATGTTTCAGCCGCGATGCTGATAGAATCAGCAATCAGATCCCTGCAGAGGATATCTCTCCATGACAGAACTTGAAACCAGACACTGTGAAGCGTGCCGGGCCGATGCACCTCGGGTTACACCGGATCAGATCGGAGAGCTGAAATCCCAGATCCCCGACTGGGAAATCATCGAGGTGGACGGCGTCAAGCGCCTGACCCGGGCCTTCAAGTTCAGAAATTTCGAACAGGCGCTGGCCTTTTCGAACAAGGTGGGGGAGATCGCGGAACAGGAGGGCCACCATCCCTCGCTCCTGACCGAGTGGGGGCGCGTCACGGTCAGCTGGTGGACGCATAAAATTGGCGGGCTGCACGTCAACGATTTCATCATGTCCGCCCGCACCGATGCCCTGTTATAACGTCCGGATTTTCTCGATCTGAAGTGCAAGGTTCTCGAGCACCGTCCCCAGCTTGTCCGCCCTCACGCGTTCACTGGCAACGACATCCGCCGGCGCCTTCTCGACGAAATTGAGATTGCCGAGCTTGGATTGAATCCGGTCCATGTCTTTGCGTGCCTTGACCTGCTCGCGTTCCAGCCTGGCCAGTTCCGCCGCCTTGTCGATCAGGGTTCCCAGTGGAACGAGAATCCGCATCCCGCCTACCAGTGCTGCTGCAGGGGAGTCGGGCGCCTCGTCATCGGACACGATGGACACGCTGTCGAATTTTCCGAATCGTTTCAGGTAGCGGGTGTTGCTTGACAGATATTCCTCGTCGTCTGAAGTGGCGTTCTGCAACAGCACCGTGACAGGCTTGTTCGGGTCGATGTTCATCTCGCCCCGAATATTGCGAACTCCGCCGATCACCGCCTGAACCCAGTCCATTTCCGCCAGAGCACTGTCGTCGATCTTTTCCGGTTGGGGTTGAGGATAGGGTTGGGTCATGATGGTCTCACCGCGCTTGTCGGCAAGAACTGCGATCTCCTGCCATAGCGCATCGGTAATGAATGGCATGATCGGGTGCAGCATGCGCAGCGACGTCTCGAGCACGCGTACCAGCGTCCGGCGTGTTGCCCGTTTCTCCGCCGGACGGGCATCGTCATCGGACAGTACGACCTTGCAGAGTTCCAGATACCAGCTGCAGTAGTCATTCCAGACGAACTGATAGAGGCCCTGTGCCATTTGGTCGAAACGATAGCCCCGGATCGCCTGGTGGGTATCGATTTCCACCTGTTGCAATCGTGAAACAACCCAGCGGTCCGCCAGGCTCGACTCGAGTTCGCCGCTCCCCTTGCCGCCACTTCGGCCGCAATCCTGGCCCTCAGTATTCATCAATACGAAACGCGCAGCGTTCCATAGCTTGTTGCAAAAATTTCGGTATCCCCCGATCCGGCCCAGGTCGAAATTGATGTTGCGGCCGGTCGAAGCAAGAGATGCGAACGTGAAGCGCAGCGCGTCCGTGCCGAACGCGGGGATGCCGTCCGGATAGTCAGCGCGGGTGTGGGCCTCGATCTTGGATGCCATCTTCGGCTGCATAAGCCCCGTCGTTCTTTTCATGACCAGTGAATCCAGGTCGATGCCGTCGATGAGGTCCAGCGGATCGAGCACATTCCCCTTGGATTTGGACATTTTCTGTCCGTGCGCGTCGCGCACCAGTCCGTGGACATAGATCTCGTGAAACGGGATATCGCCCATGAATTTCAGACCCATCATCACCATTCTGGCCACCCAGAAGAAAATAATGTCGAACCCGGTCACCAGCACGTTGGTGGGGTAGAAAGTTTTCAGCTCCGCTGTCTCCTCCGGCCACCCCAGGGTGGAAAAGGGCCAAAGCGCGGATGAAAACCAGGTGTCGAGTACATCCGGATCCTGATGGAGTTCCACATCCCGCCCTTTTTTTGCCCGCGCCTGGGCGGCCGCATCCTGTTCCGTTCGTGCGACGTAGATATCGCCATCCGGGTCATACCATGCGGGGATGCGGTGGCCCCACCAGAGCTGGCGGGAAATACACCAGTCCTTTATGTTGCGCATCCAGTCGAAATAGGTGTGAGCCCAGTTTTCCGGCACGAATCTGATGCGGCCGTCCTCGACCGCCTTGATGGATTCCTCGGCAAGCGGTGCCGCCCTGACGAACCACTGGTCGGTCAGATAGGGTTCGATTACTTCTCCGGTCCTATCGCACCGCGGCACCATGAGTTTGTGGTCCTCGATGCCGGCCAGGAGATGCTGCTGATCCAGATCCCGTACGATATTCTTTCTGGCCTCGTATCGATCCAAGCCGTGATATGCCGTGCCGGGAAGATTGACGGCGGCATCAGGATCGAAAATGTTGATCATTTCCAGATCGTGCCTCAGACCGACCTCATAGTCGTTGAAATCGTGCGCGGGTGTGATTTTGACGCAGCCCGATCCAAACTCGGGATCGACATGCTCGTCCGCGACTATTGGTATTTCCCTGTCAACCAATGGGAGCCGCACCGATCGGCCGACGAGATCCCGATAGCGCTCATCTTCCGGGTGCACCGCCACCGCGGTGTCGCCCAGCATCGTCTCGGGGCGTGTGGTCGCCACGGTCAGGAAATTTCCGGCATCGCCCACCACGGGGTAACGCAGTTTCCAGAGATGACCCGCCTCCTCTTCCGATACCACTTCCAGGTCCGAAACCGCCGTATGCAGCTTGGGATCCCAGTTGACCAATCGTTTACCGCGGTATATCAGGCCCTCGTTGTAAAGTTCAACGAACACCTCCTGTACGGCACGTGACAATCCTTCGTCCATGGTGAAGCGTTCGCGCTCCCAGTCCAGGGATGCTCCCATCCTGCGCAGCTGCCTGGAAATGGTGCCCCCCGATTCGGCTTTCCACTCCCAGACACGCTTTACGAATTCGTCCCGGCCCAGGTCCAGCCGGTGTTGGCCCTGATGAGCCAGTTGGCGCTCCACGACCATTTGTGTGGCAATGCCGGCGTGGTCGGTACCCGCCTGCCACAGGGTGTTTCGACCGCACATTCGATGGTAACGGATCAATGCGTCCATGATGGTGTCCTGGAACGCATGCCCCATGTGCAGGCTGCCGGTGACGTTTGGCGGCGGGATCATGATGCAGTAAGGTTTTCCCGTGCCGGAAGGCGCAAACCACCCCTTTGATTCCCAGCGGTCGTAGAGATCCTGTTCTATCTCGTGCGGATCATAGGCTTTGTTCAACTGTCTTAGCGGCATACTGGTTCACGTTTTCAAGGGCAGCGGATTATACGCGAGCCCGGGGCGGCTCGCATTCGGCACCTGAATCCACCGCGGCCGGGCGGGCAGGATCAGATTTGTTATGATTCGGATTTGCCGGACGTCTTCTGCACCAGCAGCGAGGTCAGGACCGTCCGTAACTGCTGTTCCTGGTCGAGGGTCATGGCGGGCAGGTCATTGCGTTTGAGTCGTTTTCTGATGTCCTTCAGGCACTGATCCATGAACGGCGTTTCATTTGGCACCTTTTCCTCGTCACGGCGATCGTTTTCTTCCCTCTCCGGCAGGTACGCAATGTTGTTCAGAACCGGGATATTGTCGGTGCTTTTGTCTGCCGGTGTATCTTCAATCGGCTCCACTTCAGCTTCCCCGTCGCCGCGCGTGGAAACGGCTTCAACGATGTCGGAGGTATCCAGTTCGGGGACGTTCTCTAATTCAAGCGATTCCAGGGGATCGATTTTCTCGACGTCGCCTGCCAATTCTTCCGGAGCCAGGTCGACATTGAAATCCCAATCCAGGTGTTCGTCGCTCGCAACCGCGTTGCTGATGTTTGTTTCATCGGGTTTGAGGCTGGATTCGACGCCATCGGTTTTTTCCACCATTTCACGCTGCGGTGTCGTCTCTGGTGCCGCCGGCGCCTCGTCATCTTTACCGGGGCTTTCTTCGTCCAGCAAAGTCTGGAGCGAACGCAGCGTGTCGGTCAGCGCGGTATCCGCGTCGGTCTTTTTTTTGCGTCTGAACCACATAGGTTATCAAATAGTAATGTCGTGCTTTTGCAGGTCACAACCCTGAGTCCGGTACCAGCGGTAACGGTCACGGGCCCGTGCTTTGTCTTCAGGCGTATTATCCACTAATTCCGCCACGCGGGGGAATGCATCGTAGTGGTCGGGAACGGTGTCCAGCAGCGTCACGAGGACGTTGTAGTTACCGCCGGAAGGCGGTTGTTGGCCGATGGCAACCGGGATCTCCTCGATGGAGCGTTCAGGATCGTATAGTCCATGTGGAACAAAGGAACTCTGATCGAACGTCCACATCATGTCGTCGAGGGCTTTCGCCTGCTCGAGATCGGGTGTCCGTACATAGATCCTGTGGCCAAGAGCATGGATCTTCTTGCATAGGCGGCAGGCCGCGCGCAATCTGCCATCCGCGACGTGCCTGTCGAGCAAATAGAAGTCGATTTTCGGCGTCATAAGCTGTCCCGAACCGCGTACGGCTGCAAATCGACTACTTTACGCGGTCGATCAGGAACTGGCTCAGCAGCGGCACGACCCGACCGGTTGCACCTTTTTCCTTGCCTCCACTTCGCCAGGCTGTCCCGGCGATATCGACGTGGCCCCATTTGAAGGATCCCGCAAAGCGGGAGAGGAAACATCCGGCCGTAATCGCGCCTGCCGCCGGGCCCCCTATATTTGCCATAGCGGCAAAATTACTGTCCAGTTGAGACTGGTAGTCTTCCCACAGGGGCAACTGCCAGACGCGGTCCAGGCTCTTGTTACCGGCGTCGATGAGTTCATCGGCGAGATCCTGATCGTTGGACATCATTCCGCTTGCGTGGTGGCCCAATGCGACAACGCACGCACCGGTCAATGTCGCGATGTCGATGACTGCCTGCGGCTTGAAGCGCTCCGCATAAGTCAGAGCGTCGCACAGGATCAGGCGTCCTTCGGCATCCGTATTGAGGATCTCTATGGTTTTACCGGACATGCTCGTTACGACATCACCCGGCTTGTTCGCTTCCCCGTCCGGAAGGTTCTCGGAACTGGGCACGATGCCAACGATATTAAGCGCCAGTTTCATTTCCGCGGCGGCGGTCAACGCACCAAACACGCTTGCCGCACCGCACATGTCATACTTCATTTCATCCATTTTAGCCGCCGGTTTCAGTGAAATGCCCCCAGCGTCGAACGTCAATCCCTTCCCTACGAGGACAACCGGGCGCTGGGATTTCTTACCACCGCTATATTCCATGATGATCAGTTTGGCGGGCTGCCTGCTGCCCCGGGACACGGACAATAGCGATCCCATGCCCAGTTTTTTCATCTCCGACTCGTTGAGTATCCGCGATTTGATGGGGTATTTTTTCTGAAGGCCCGTTGCTTGCCGGGCCAGGTATGTGGGAGTGCAGATATTGGCTGGCAGATCGGCCAGGTTCCTGGCCAGATTCACACCCGCGTTGACGGCCGAACCCCGCTTCACGCCTTCGCCGGCTTTGTCCGCCTCCTGTTTGTTTTTAACGGCAAGTGCCACGGAAATGTCGCGCCTCTTTGTTTTCTTGCCGTCGTGACTGTACTCGTAGACCGCATCTTCCATTGCTTCCACAAGATGCTTGGCCTTCACTCCCGTGTCACAATTGGCCACCTCGTCGCCCAGCATCCAGACGGTGGCGGACCTGACCTTCATGCTGCGCAGTTTTTTGGCAACCGTGGCACATGCCGTGCGGTAACGCATCGTGTCGGTTTGATCGCTTTTACCATAACCGACGACGAGCAGCCTGTCGCAATTCAGTCCCGGAGGGTCGAATATCACAAGGGTCTCTTCTTTCTCTCCCTCGAAGTCGCCGCATTCGATCCGCTTTTTCAGTGCGCCTCCGGTCAGGGCGTCGATCTCCCCGGCTAATCCGGTCAGGTCTTTTGCTTGGAATGCCCCGATTACACAACAGGGGCCCTGTTTGCTGCTTGTTTTGGCGACTTTTACCGAGAATTTCACTTGATTGCCCGTTTTCATTTTGAAGTGCGTGGTTTAAAGTTGTGCCGCGTATCCGGCTAGGCGATTGTCCTTTTTTATTGCAACTTTTGTCAAAAATTCCAACCAGCCCGCATGCCGCACCCAGGCGGCCGTATTGTTTGATATCCTGTCGAAGTCAATGACAAATTCGCCGAATGGGAGAGCTTGTTTAAAATTACAGCTTTTAACGAAGATCGGCCTTTCCCGACGCTGATTGGTTCAGCTTTGCCTCAACATGGAATTCACCCGAACCGCAGCTGCGCTCCTCGCTGGTTCGGCGCGCCCCTGCGCCTCACACCTTCGGAGCTGCCGCGAAAAATCGCTCCCGGGGATTGTTTCAGACCGGCGCCCAAACAAACCTGCCCTGCGCCATCGCTCGGGATCCTGGTGGGAAATGCGGGCTAGCTGCTCGTGATTGTCAATCGGGCTCTGGTACGGGAGGTCCTGCAGACCAGTGTTGCGGTCACATTCGTCATCCTGAGTATCTTCGTCGTCGTCCGTTCGCTCGGATTCCTGCAGCAGGCGGTGAGGGGCGACGTGCCCGTGGAAGCCATTCTGACACTGGTCGTGCTCAAGACGGTCGGATACCTGGACGTCATTATTCCGCTCATGATGTACATTGCCATACTCATGGTCCTCGGCAGATGGAACCGGGATAACGAGATGGTCGTCCTGGCGGCGAGCGGAATCAGTCCGGTCAATTTTCTCAAGCCGCTATCCGTACTGGTCGTTATTGTTGGCGGATTGGTTGCGCTTTTCTCGTTCTGGCTGACGCCCCTGGCCATTAAAAAGGGATTCGATGTTGAGCAGGAATATCGTAACCGCAGTGAAGTTACCGGGGTCATCCCCGGGACTTTCATGGAAACCAAGAAAGGGCGCGGGGTTTATTTCGTCGAGGCGTTCGATCGCGAAGCGGATCGGTACGAAAACGTCTTCGTATACAAGTCTTCGTTTAGCAAGGAAGGGATCGTTGTATCGAAATATGCATTTCAACGTGAAGACGAACTTACCAACGACCGCTTTCTCGTACTCAAGAACGGTACGCGATATGAAGGAAATCCTGGCCAGCCGGACTACCGGATCGTGGATTTCGAGACCTACGCACTGCGCATCGAACCCAAGTCCCATCTCTCGTTGTTGCCTCCGGTAAAGGGGCGTTCCACGGCGGTGATTTTCCGCGATACCCATCCTGCCCTGATCAGTGAGTGGCACTGGCGCATAGCGAAGGTCATTATGGTGCCGATTCTTGCGGTGTTCGCGCTGTCACTAAGCTTTGTCAATCCCCGCCAGGGCCGCCTGCCCAGTATGATCCTGGCGTTCATGGCCTACTTTCTTTACACGAATTTTCTGGGATTCTCGGTTGCGATGCTGAGCAAGAGCCGGTTCGACCCCAATGTGGGGCTGTGGTGGGTGCACGCGATATTCCTGTTCCTGGCGTCTGTGTTCCTTTATCGCAGGCAGAAAAATGCGCCGCTTTTGCCGGTGCCCCGAATAAGGTGGCGCCGCACCCGGGCCAAATCCAGCGGCACCTGACGATGCGAATTCTGGATAACTATATTGCCAAACACATTCTGTATCAGGTGTTGATCGCCGTGTCTGTGCTGATAGGATTGTTTACGTTCCTTACCTTCATCGATCAGTTATCGGACATCGGTACCGGAGCATACGGTGTGCTGGATGCGGTTCGTTTCGTGATCCTGTCTACGCCCAGGATTCTCTACGAAATCTTTCCGATGTCTGCCCTTTTGGGTTCAATTCTTGGCATGTCTACGCTTGCCGTGGACTCGGAACTGGTGGTGATCCGCGCAGCTGGCGTATCCGTAGCGCGGCTCACCGGCTCGGTGCTCAAAGTGGGCGCTTTCCTGGCGCTGGCCGCTGTGTTGCTCGGAGAGGTTGTGACTCCGTATTCGGAAACCATGGCACAGCGGGGCAGAGCGCAGGCTCTGCAGGAGAACATCAATCAGCAGTCCGATTTCGGCTTATGGATGCGTGATAATAAATCCTATGTAAACGTCGGAGAGGTTTTGCCGGATCTGTCACTGCTCGACGTGAGGGTGTTCGAATTCGATGATGACGGCCGGCTGCGCTCCCTGGTATTCGCGAACAAGGGAAACTATGTGGAAGAAGCGCAGCGTTGGCGTCTGCAAGGCATTGTACAAACACTGATCAACAAGGAAAGTGCTCGATCCCAGAACGCGCGCGCGGCATACTGGAGTACCGACGTTACGACGGATATTTTGTCGGTGTTCCTGATTCGTCCGGATCAACTGTCGGCGTACCAGTTGTCTCAGTACATCAACCATCTTCGCGACAACGGCCAGGACACCGAGGCCTATGAACTGGCATTCTGGGCAAAGATCGCCACCCCGCTGGCTACCGCGGTGATGGTTATTCTGGCGATCCCATTCGTGTTCAGAAGCGTTCGAAGCGGAGGCTATGGCGGCAGTCTGTTCGCCGGCATTATGCTGGGCCTCGCGTTCTTCGTAATGGACAAGGGTTTTGGATTGATCGTTCAAATCTTCGACATTTCCCCATTTTTGGGCGCATTTCTCCCGACCATGCTATTCGCGATCCTGGGTGTATTCTTCATCCGACGCGTCCACTAAAAGAGTCTGTTTGAACCCATTTTTCGAAGCTAAATTTTTGGGGATTTGGTTAGGCGTATCAGTCTTGTGCCGGACAAATGGTCATGCCAAGCGAGCTTTTGGCGGTCGATCAGCACCCACCAAAAACCCAGACCCAGCGCAGCCCAGGACAGTATTGCACCAAAAAACCGGATCACGGCGGAGCGCCAGGTAATAGACGCGCCGTCCGCGCCAACGACTCTGAGTTGCCATGCACGCATTCCGAGCGTCTGGCCGCCGTGAGTCCAGAACCAGCCGAAAAAAACCAGGCTTGTCGACAGGAGGTACACCTGGATCAACGTCTGAACGACCCAGTGCTCCCGCACATGCTCCGAAACAATTGGCAGGGGCAAGCCTGCAAGGAACAGGATGCCCCATAACAGGAGGCAGTCGTAAACGATGGCGGCCATTCGCCGGGGCAGGGAACCTGGTGAGAAATGCTGGCTAGCGTTCATGCCCGCATCAGAAGGCAAGTGTGGCGCAGCGGCGGGCACTGACATCCGGCCGGCTCGTGAGAGTTGTACACATTATTAATGAAATCGTAACAGACAAGCGGGTTTAACACGCAACGCTTAAAATAATTGTGAAGTAAAGTTGATAAGTTTATGATAAATAAACAATTTAAAAGAATGTATACTTTTTAATCAAACAGCGGAACATCAATGATCGCTTAGGGATTGGACCTGTACATTTGTTTTATCAACAGAGTTATCCACAGATCGTGTGGATAAGAAATGGATAGCGTCTGGCGAATTTCATTACAATCACCCACAGCGTCCATCTGAGACAATACGAATCCATGACATCGCAAGCAGAGCATCAAACAACCATTCCCGCACCGTCCGCCGAAAGTTCAATCCCCTGGGACGATCCCTTTCTACTCGACCAGCAGCTCAGTGAAGAGGAGCGGCTTGTCGTCGATAGCGCGCGCGTCTACAGCCAGGAGCAGCTTCTGCCCCGGGTTAGGGAAGCTTACAGGCTTGAGCGATTCGATACCCAGATCATGTCGGAAATGGGGCAGTTGGGATTTCTGGGCGCCAGTCTGCCCGAGCCCTGGGGCAGCGGCGCCAGTTATGTTTCCTATGGCCTGATTGCCCGGGAAGTGGAGCGTGTGGATTCCGGCTACCGGTCGGCAATGAGCGTGCAGTCCAGCCTGGTGATGTATCCCATTTATGCTTACGGAAGCGATGCTCAGCGCAACAAGTACCTGCCCGGGCTGGCCAGTGGAGAAAAGATCGGGTGCTTTGGGTTGACGGAACCCGACCATGGATCCGATCCCGGTGGCATGATTTCGAGGGCACGGCCGGTTGACGGTGGTTATTCACTGTCAGGCAGCAAGATGTGGATTACCAACGCCCCCGTTGCGGATGTCATGGTAGTGTGGGCGAAAGACGAGGAGGGCGTTATCCGGGGTTTTCTGCTGGATAAAGACATGACGGGGCTGTCGACCTCGACTATCGAAGGCAAATTTTCGTTACGATCATCCGTGACCGGCAGTATTTCCATGGATGAGGTATTCGTCCCGCATGAAAACGTCCTGCCCGGCGGGATAGGACTGAAAGGCCCGTTTGGATGTCTGAACCGCGCCCGCTTCGGCATTGCCTGGGGATCCCTGGGCGCCGCAGAATTCTGCTGGCACGCCGCGCGCCAGTATACGCTGGACAGGAAACAGTTTGGACGCCCGCTGGCAGCCAATCAACTGATTCAGAAAAAACTGGCCGACATGCAAACGGAGATCTCGCTGGGCCTCCAGGGCGTGCTGCGACTGGGCCGCATGATCGACAACGGTCAGGGGGCCCCGGAACTGATTTCCCTCATGAAGCGCAACAATTGCGGGAAAGCGCTGGATATTGCGAGAATGGCGCGGGACATGCACGGCGGGAATGGAATATCGGACGAGTACCACGTTATCCGTCACGTAATGAATCTAGAAACGGTAAATACTTACGAAGGGACCCACGATATTCACGCATTGATCCTGGGCCGCGCGCAGACCGGAATTCAGGCGTTCACGTCTTAGCCCGTCATTCCGAGCTCAACGCATCGAACAGCAGCATCAATGCCAGGTGTTGTTCGGGAAATCGCCATTGCCGTTGCGGCGCCGAATCGCGGTTCCTACCCAACCGCCCGTTCCCGACATCCGGATCCATACAATCTGAGGAAAATACCCGATCGCATCTTCGGATCGAAGTAGGTTGATTTGGGCGGCATGACCTCGTCCAGGTCCGCGACCTGCATGAGTTCCTCCACGGATGTTGGATAGCAGGCAAATGCTACCGCCCAACCGTTTCGGCAACGCCTTTCCAGTCCTTCCATACCGGTATCACCGGCGACATAGTCCAGGCGCGGGTCCGAACGCGCATCGTGTATCCCCAGCACACGTGAAAGGATGAAGTTCTGCACAACGCTTACATCCAGCGCCTCTACCGGATTGATTTCGAGCCCGCCCGCAGATTTCAGCGTCAGCGAGTACCATTCGCCTTCGAGGCACATGCCAAAATCATGTAGTTTGGTCGGTTCGGCCTCAACCGCATCGCATGATCTGACCAGAAATGAATCCGAGAGTGCCGACAGGAATTGTTCTGTCGTCATGCCGTTGAGGTCCTTTACGCACCGGTTGTAGGGCAGTATCCGAAGCTGGTCCGATTGAAAAAGCGCAACCAGCATGTAGTTGAAATGTTCTTCTTTGCCGTGGTCCGGATATTCGCGACGCCGTTTGGCGGCAAACCGTGAACCGGCGGCGAAACGGTGGTGTCCATCGGTCAGATAGGTCTTGGATACTCCTGAAAAAAGGCCGGTGAACTCCCCGATCAAAGCCTCATCCGCGACCTGCCACAGCGTCTGTTGTACCGCGTCATGCGCACTGAATCGAAATAGCGGCGGGGATTGGCTGACCGATTCAATCAGTTGATCGATTTCCTTGTTTTCGCGGTAGGCAAGGCAGACCGGGCTCGATGACGCACCCACGACTTCCAAATAGCCTGCCAACAGATCTTCTTTATCCGAGCGGGTGTTCTCGTGTCTCAAAACTTCGCCATTGTCGTAGTGGTCTATGGGGATCTCGCATATCACCGCGGTCTGCTGATGGTCCCCCACCGCCAGACGATAGATGAAGAGGGAGGGCTGATCCAGCTTGTCGAAATCACCCTGGGCCAGCATTTTTTTGATGTGCGCCGCATTGATCCGCAGTACTTCAGCCTGGGTGGGTCGTTCGCCTTCCGAGTACTCGTCCGCCGATCGCATGGCGTTGATGTAGTTGTCAGGGTGTGCGAGGCAGAAGGCGTGGCGTTCCATTGCACTCAAGGAATCATACGCGGGCGATACCACCTTCTCCAGTCGATTCGAATTGACGAGGTAGCCGTCGAACGCCCTGATCGTGGTCATGGAAGGGGCTTACGATGTTTCAGCCGTTTGCACGCTGAAACTCCGCCATGAAGTCGGCGAGCGCCTTGACGCTGCTTGTCGGCATGGCGTTGTAGATGCTGGCACGGCAACCGCCGACGCTCCTGTGGCCCTTCAGATTCACCAGATTTTCACCGTGACTGTCAGTGAGAAACTTCTTTTCCAGGTCTTCGGTCGGAAGTCGGAATACAACGTTCATGTGTGATCTGCATGCCCTGTCGACGGGGCTCGTATAGTAGCCGTCGCTGGCGTCAATGGTGTCATACAACAATGCGGCTTTTTCCGCCGCCTCCCGCTCGATGGCCGGCAGGCCGCCCTTGTCTTTCATCCAGCCGAGCACTTTGCCGACGAGGTAGATGGTAAACATGGGTGGGGTGTTGAAAAGCGAATCCTTGTCATGATGGACGTCGTAGCGAAGGTAGCGGGCGATATTCCTGCTGGTGTTTTCCAGTATGGATTTACGAACGAATACGATGGCCATTCCCGCCGGCCCCAGGTTCTTCTGCACACCGCCGTACACGAGGTCGAATTTTTCCCAGGGTATCGATCTGGACAGGTAGTCCGAAGACATATCCGCCACCAGGGGGGCATCGACTTCCGGCCAGTCAGCCATGCGTATGCCGCCGATGGTTTCATTGGACGTGACGTGCAGATAACGCGTATTCTGCTCGACGTTCAGCTCAGCGGTTTGCGGCATCCGGGTGTAGCCGGTTTCGTCACCGTCCCACGCTACATAGATGTCACCGTGGGGCTTTGCATCGGTAATCGCCCCCTTGCCCCAGGTCCCGGAGTTGATGTATCCGGCGCGCTGAGCATTTCCGAGCAGGTTCATCGGGACCATGGCGAACTGCAGCGTCGCGCCTCCCTGGATGAACATCACGCCGAATTCATCAGGGGCACCGGACACCTCCAGAGCCAGCCGCATCGCATTCTGATGAACTTCATCGTAGGCCCTGGCCCGATGGCTCATCTCAATCAGAGACATACCTTCGTCGTTGAAGTTTACGAATTCGTCCCGCACCTCCTCGAGCACCGGCAAGGGCAGGGTGCAGGGACCTGCGCAGAAATTATGAACGCGATCAGGCATATTGTTCTCTCAAAGTTAGTCTAGTTGAAAATTCAGGTCTTCATATTAACGCAATGCATGACGCGGCCACGGCTGAAGGCTTCGACGATGTCGACCACGCCCTGGGCCACGGCGGCTTGTGCCTGTTCCGTGGAGGCGCCGATGTGGTGGGTGCCGTAAACATTCGGATGGCGTGCCAGGGCCGAATCGAATGTACCTTGCGCGAACGACGGTTCGTCCGAGTATACGTCCAGCCCGGCCCGGATGCCTTTCGCGTCCATTGCCTCGATAAGAGCCTGTTCGTCGATGAGATCGCCCCGGGACGTGTTCAGCAGTATGGCGCCCGGCTTCATCGCGGAAAGCAGTTTGGCGCCGACCAGTTTCTTGGTGTCCTCAGAAGCGGGCGTGTGGAATGACAGTATTTCACAGACTCCGGCCAGTTCAAACAGGTTCTCCAGTTCCACCGCATTGAGATCCGTGAGTCTGCTGGATACTTCGGGCGAACGCTCGGGCTTGCGGACTATATGCAGCTTCATGCCGAACGCATACGCGCGTTCCGCCACCGCCATGCCTATGGCACCCAGTCCCACCACCCCGATAGAAGTGCCAAACAGCCCCCTCGCTTCCGAGAACTGTTTCTTGTTCCATTTGCCCTGCCTGATTTGCGCGACGTTGTCCGGGATGCGCCGGTCGATGGAAATCAGCAATCCCATCGCGAGTTCGGCCACGGCAATGGCGTTCCTGCCCGGCACGTTGCATACAGGGATGTTCATCTCGCTGGCGCATTTCTTGTCGATCGTGTTGGTGCCTGCGCCCGCACGGATAACCATTTTCAAACCGGCGGCGGACTCCAGGGTGTCGGCGGCGACGCGGGTGCTGCGTACCACCAGTATTTCGCTGTCGCCGACCGCAGAAGGCAGCTCCTCCGCCTTTAAATCCGGGTTCACGGAGCAATCGTGCCCCATTTGCTTGAGTTTCTCGGCAAATGATGGGGGAAACTTGTCGGCGAATAGAATTTTCATTGTCTCGGGTCGTTCCAGCGCGTAAGGGTCTGTCCAGGATAAAGGGGACGCAGACGAATGTATTGGTCATGGCAGATTCAGGCGAGCCGACAAGCGCCACCTATGGTTCATCGAACGACTCCGGGGTTGCCGCGGATGCCCCCCTGGTATGCGGATCCAACCCGGCCGTGCAGGTGAAGGCCGCGGGTTATATTGCAAGTCAGTTGCGCAATGGGCCGCCACGGTCCAGCATATGCACAATGCGGGCGCGTGTTGCATCGGTTCTGGCAAGTGTCACGAAGGACTGACGTTCGGCCGCGTACAGCTCATCCTCACTAACGCCGTCACGGGCCTCGGTTTCCCCGCCCGTCACGATGCGGGCGAGCTCAGTGCCGACGGTGACATCGTGGGCCATAAGCTGTCCCGCGTCATGATTTTTCTCAAGGTGTCGGCGCATCTCGTTGAATGGCGTCGCGCCGCACCAGTGGAAAACCGGCGGCGTGGGCGGCGTGTAACTTTCGGACAATTCGTCGATTACCTCGCACGCGGAGGAGAGGAGGCGATCGCGATTCATGACCTGACGATCCAGCGCCGGACGAAAATAGGCGAGCTCCGCCGCCTGCTGCGGCGACGTTCCGGTTTTCCCATAGCCGATGTTCATGAACGTCCGGTGGGCGGCCTGCTCCCAGTCGTCCAGTATCTGATGCCATCGATGCAGCGTATCCTTCACCCCGCCGCCTCCTGGAATGACGCCAACCATACATTCCACCAGGCCGAGTACGATGTTGGTATGTGCCACGAGGACGTCGCAGTGCGCGGTGACCTCGTATCCGCCGCCGATGGTGAGGCCCGAAGGCGCGGCCACGACGGGTGCCGGACAATACTTCAGTGCCCTGACCGAGTGCTGGAAATCCTTTAGAAACCCATCTATCCCGTCCCAGTCACTGCGCTCGATCATTTCCCGGAACCTGTTCAGGTTGACGCCAGCGGAAAAGTGCGGGCCGTCGTTGTGCACGACAATACCGCGTAACTCCCTGCCCGCACGCGCGGCTGCATCCGCCACAATCTCCATGCAGCCCTCATCCAGCGCGTTGGCCTTGGTGTGAAACTCGACCACACCGATGTCGTTTTCCAGCCGGAACAGGCTGGCCGACTGATTCTCGCTCAGCGCTTGCAATGTGCATCGCGCCTCGTTGAATCTGATGATTCCCGGGGCGCGTCGAAGCGGTCTGTAGTGTCCGTCGACATGCCTCTTTTCCAGCCGGGCTTGCTCGACCCGGTAGCAGGTCCGTCCGTCAGCTTCCGTAAGATAAGTTGGTCTGGGGATGTCTTCTTCATCGAGCATGCTCATGAATCCTGACGTGCCGATCACGTCGATGAGTTCGAAAGGTCCGTGGATCCAGTTGTAGCCAAGTTTCATCGCATCATCGATTGGCGCGGGGTTGTCCGCTACCTCGGGTAACAGGCCCGCCGCGTAGGCCAGTACACGGGCGAGAACCCGGCGGCAAAACCGGTGCTGCGGCGTGTCGCCATCGATCAGCACATTGACGTCGTTCTCCTCGCCGGCTTCCGCCAGCGCGGGTGCCGTCCCCCGCGTCGCACACCACTCGCCGGTGGATAAATCCACCGCTTCTCTTTGTCCGTCCCGGGTGCGGTAGAATCCACCCCGGCCCTTGAGCCCGGTGTAACCTTCCTCGATGAGCCTGTTGATCAGCGAGTTGGGTTCGCTTACGCGATGAAACGCGTCGCCGTCGGGGAGTATGCTCTTGAGGCTCTTCACAACATCGACCATCAAATCGAGACCGATCAGGTCGTAAAGACCAAATACACCGGTTTTAGGAATACCCATGGGGCGCCCCATCAGCGCATCTGCATCTTCTACGCCGAGTCCGCAGCGGATTGCCTCGTCGATTCCGACCTGAAGTGCGAACACGCCCACGCGATTGGCCAGAAATCCGGGCGTGTCGCGACAATCGACGATGCCCTTGCCCATTTTTTCATCATTGAACCGCCTCAGTACGTCCATAACCTGTTCAGCGGTTTCGTCCCCTTTGACGAGTTCAAGGAGTCGCATGTACCGAACGGGATTGAAAAAATGAGTGATGGCAAAGTGGTTTCGAAAATCCGCCGGCATGCCTTCCACCAGCAGTGACATCGGAATCGTGGATGTGTTCGAAGAAACGATCGCGCCCCGTTTGCGATACTTGTCGATATCGTGATACAGCTCTTTTTTCAATTCGAGGCGCTCGACAATGGCTTCGACGATCCAGTCGCAGTCGGCGATCGCAGGAAGATCGTCTTCGATGTTGCCCGTGGCGATTTTTTCCAATACATCTTGATGCACGATCAACGGCGGGTTGCTTTTCCTCAAACGCTCGACGGCGCGCTCTGCGATGGCATTGGCATGAACGCCGCTTGCCTTGATATCGAGCAGCAGTACTTCGATTCCTGCGTTGGCCAGCTGCGCGGCAATGCCGGAACCCATGGTGCCGGAGCCTATGACGGCGACCTTGGAAATCATGTGGTTACCCCGCAGATTGATTGCGTCGGGCCCGCTGTGTATCACAATCCAGACATTTTGACCAGAAATCCAACGGGCAGGCGCTTCCTTGCGTCAGTGTCTGGTGGTTTTCCTCCGCCGCCGACCTCATAGTGACCCATGTTTGACGAACACGGCGCTGCATATGGGAAAGGTCAGCTCGATGAGCTCGTTTTCCTGGGACAGCGCATAGGCGTTCAGAACGGCATCGGGTGTGATTCGGATCAGATCTTCGTACTTCCGGTTTACCGTTCGATCGAAAGTCAGAGCTGTCCTGAGCTGCGCCTCCAGACGAAATCCGTGTTGCTGAATTGCCTGTATCAGATCGGCGGATCGCAGCATTTCGACGTGACCGTCCGGTTTCAATTTCTGGAACGCGTTAATGAAATCGACGTCGTCGCGGTCTTCGCGGACAGCGTCGGAAAGCACGAATTGACTGCCGGGGCGGAGCACCCTGCGGATCTCCGACAGCGTGATGTCGGGCCGCGGAAAATGGTGGAATGCGTAGCGGCTTGCCACGCCGTCGAACCGCTCATCAGGGAACGGGAGCGTGATGCCGTCGCACAGCTGAAACTCGATGTTGGATATATGCCGCGATGCGGCGGCGTCTTTGTTCTTCGCTATTGCCTCCTGCGCGACATCCACACCGGTCACGAATGATTGGGGAGCATGACTGGCAACTGCCATTGCGACGTATCCGTTCCCCGTTCCGAGGTCCAGCACGCTGCGTGGCGCGCCGGTACACAGCTTGGACACCATCCAGGCCAATTGCCCGGCATCGGAATGGGTTTCGCTGTAATCCCCGGTATGCAGCTCGGCGTCGAACGAGCGAGCGGCCTGATCGATCAGGCGCCGCGAAGCGTCACCGCCCGGCAGGCCGCGTTTACGCATACAAATTAGGCCGAGTAGGATTACCGGACAGGTATTCCACGATCCCCGGCACCGTAATCTTCGCATGTTCGAGATAGCTGGCCATCGCTGCGTCCTCCAGGAAATGCTTTTCAATGATATCCGATTCGGGCGAATTGCGAATGGGATACAATCCGGACAATGCTGCATTTCGATAATCTTGTCCTGCGCCGTGGTGCCAGGGTGCTGTTTTCCGGGGCGAACGTAAAAATCCATCCTGGGCAGAAAGTCGGCGTTACCGGGGTGAACGGAAGCGGCAAGTCCAGCCTGTTTTCGCTTATCCTCGAGGAGCTGCAGCCGGACGCGGGTGAATGCCATGTCCCGGCGGACTGGACCATCGCGCATGTCGAACAGGAGGCTGCGTCGACGGAGCGCTCCGCGATCGACTACGTGCTCGATGGCGATAAACGGCTTCGAACAGTTGAATCCGAGCTGGTGATCGCGCAGCAACAGGACGATGGAGTAAAAGTGTCTGAACTCCACTCACGGATGGATGCAATAGGAGGCTACGCCGCGAGAAGCCGGGGGGCGCAGCTTTTGGACGGTCTGGGTTTTATTCCCAGTCAGATCGAACAACCCGTTTCGACGTTTTCGGGCGGCTGGCGCATGCGCTTGAACCTCGGTCGTGCGCTGATGTGCCAGTCGGACCTTTTGTTGCTCGACGAGCCCACGAATCACCTTGATCTGGATGCCATAGTGTGGCTGGAGCAGTGGCTGCGTTCTTATTCCGGTGCCCTGATGATGGTTTCCCACGATCGAGATTTTCTCGATCGTACCGTGGATCATATCCTGCATATCGAAATGGAAAAGATCAGGCTGTTCAGGGGGAACTATGCGGCCTTCGAAAAGCGTCGTATAGAGCAGTTGTCGCACGAGCGTTCCCGGTTTCTGCGACAGCAGCGGGAGGTCAAACATATTCAGTCATTCGTAGATCGTTTCAGGTACAAGGCAACCAAGGCCAGGCAGGCCCAGAGCCGCCTGAAGGCACTGGAGAAAATGACTCTCATCGTACCTGCCCACGTCGATTCAGAGTTTCGATTCTCTATGCGGCCTCCGGAAAAACTGCCTGCAACGCTGGTAAAACTCGACAATTGCTCTGCGGGATATGATGGATCCACTGTGGTGTCAAACGTGAAGCTACGTCTGGTGCCCGGAGACCGGGTTGGGTTGCTGGGAAGCAACGGCGCGGGGAAGTCGACATTGATCAAATTGCTGGCAGGAGAGCTGAAGCCGCTGATGGGTGAACGCCACACGGACAGGGACGTCAATATCGGATACTTTGCCCAGCGGCAACTCGATCAACTTAGCCCGGAATGGTCTTCCATCCAGCACATGAGGCAGATTGAACCGGCAGCGGGAGAACAGATATTGCGTGACTATCTCGGCGAATTCGGTTTTTCGAATGGACAAGCGCTGGCACCGGTATCACAGTTTTCCGGAGGGGAGAAATCCCGTCTCGTACTCGCTATGATCGTCTACCGAAAACCTAACCTGCTGCTGCTCGATGAGCCCACAAACCATCTGGATATCGAAATGCGTCAGGCGCTGGCTTATGCACTGCAGGATTTTTCAGGTGCCATGGTGTTGGTATCGCACGACCGACATCTGCTGAGAGTAAGCTGCGACGATCTGCTGCTGGTAGATCGGGGCCGTGTAGAGCGCTACGAGCAGAGCCTGGATGACTACGCGAATTGGCTGGGGCGAAGAAAACAGTTGTTGAAGGGGTCGGACAACAGCGGCCGAGCCGGCAAAATGGAGATATGCACGGATCGAAGGCTAACAAGGCGTCGCGGGGCGGAGCTGCGGAAGCGGCTGCAGCCGCTGACCCATTCGATCAGAAAGGCCGAGGCCGATATCGGACGTCTCACCGACGAGAAGCGAAAAATAGAGAGCGAACTGACCGACAACACACTCTATGAAGAAAACCAGAAGCCACGACTTAAGGAGCTGCTGCGGAGAAAGGCCGGGATCGACAGGTCGCTGGATGAGGCAGAAGCCGAATGGCTGACCGCCAGCGAGAAGGCCGAAAAACTTAGCAATACCTGATTAGCATCAGCCGCTGATGTAGTGTTCGAGTTGTTTGATCAGTTCCCTCTGTTCGACGATGATGACCTTGACCAGATCACCGATAGAAATTACGCCGACAACTCGATCTTGATCGACCACCGGTAGGTGGCGAAAATGGCTCTCGGTCATGATGCCCATGCACTCCTCGATGCTCTGATCGGGGGTGGCGTGGATGACGTTTTCGGTCATGATATCAGCCACCGAGGTATCCCCGGACGATCTGCCTTCCAGTACGATCTTGCGCGCATAGTCACGTTCAGAGAAGATCCCTACCAGATTGTCTCCGTCCATTACCAGCAATGCTCCGACACCCTTGGCCGCCATCATCTTTACGGCGTCTAGGACCAGGTCGGTCGGCTTCACCGACCAGACTTCGTTACCTTTTGTTTTCAGTAGCTGGGCTATTGTGGTCATTATCGTTCTCCCGCAAATGACGAAGTATATGTCCGCTGGGTCATTATTTTACCACCACGCATGGACAACTCGCCTGCTCGACTACTTTATGCGATACGCTGCCAAGCAGAAGCGACTTAAGATCTCCAACCCCGCGGCTGCCGATTACGATAAGGTCGGCACGCGCTTCTTCCGCGCTCTGAAGAATGGCTTTCGCGGGATCCTCGTCGACTACCCTAAGCTCGATCTCGCCGACACCGGTGATACTATCCTCAGCGCTCTTCAGTAACAAACGTCCGAATTCTTCCAGCGTTTCGTTGGGAAGCACTTCCATGGGTGCCGCGACCCCGGCGACCGTTGCGATAGGGATGGTTTCCACATTTGCAAGATCATCCTTGACCTGCTCCAGGAAACCCTTTTCTCCCGCAATTTCTTGCATGATGGAGACAGATGTTCCGCGCAGGAGAGCGTGAACCAGCACGAGTTTGGCATCGTACTTTTTTGCAATGTCCGATGCAAAGCGCAGCGCATTGTCCGAATGTTCAGTGCCGTCAATCGGAGCGATTATCGTGCTTACCATAGGGGCTCCTCAGGTTACTCATTTGTCGGGGGTCAGTTTAACACTCCGGCACTATTTTTTCCCGGTCTGCGCTGTAAATCGACCCGCGTCGCGGGATTTTACGGCTGACCCGCACGGCCGCCCCGGTGGGGCGTGAAGGTTAAACAAAATACTCAACGTGCGCGCTCAACATGTTGATATTTATTTGTTTGCACAATGTGCCGTCTGTATCATCGCCCGATTCCCCAGGCTCGATAATCAAATGACAACCAACCGATTCAATATCGTTGTGATCAAGGGTGACGGGATTGGCGTGGACGTCACGAACGCCGCACTGGAGGTGCTCGAAGCCGCTTGCCGACGCGGCGTTGTCGATAGAGGCGGCGGTGCAAAGAGGTTTTAGCGAAAAAAGAATTCGACCTGTCGAATACGGCGGGGACCAGGGTACGGTGGCTGTCGCGAAAGCCATCGTGGATTTGATCCGCCGGAGTGATGGATAGTATAACGCGGCAATTGTTTACAGGACATACAGGCATGCACAAGAGGAAAATAGGGTCCTTCGAGGTGTCCGCAATCGGCCTGGGTTGTATGAACGTTTCAATGGGGTACGGACCGGCTGACGATAGCGAATCAGGACGCCTGCTGCTGGAAGCCCTGGATGCCGGTTACACATTTCTGGATACCGCCGCGATGTATGGTATGGGTCACAGTGAGGAACTGATCGGTCGGACGCTGGCTCATCGCAGGAGTGATTTCACGCTTGCCAGTAAATGTGGAATCTTCAAGGGCGCCAGCGGTAGAACGGAAACGGACGGTAGACCGGTGGTGTTGAAAAAGACCTGCGAAGACAGTCTGCGGCGTCTTCGAACGGATGTCATCGATCTGTATTATCTGCACAGAATTGATGTCAATGTGCCGGTAGAGGACAGTATCGGCGCGCTGTCGGAACTTGTAGCGGCGGGGAAAATTCGAACCATCGGTTTGTCGGAAGTGTCGACCGCCAGCCTGCGACGGGCCCATGCGGTGCATCCAATCACCGCACTCCAATCGGAGTATTCGCTGTGGGTGCGTACCCCCGAGCGGCGGATTCTCGAGGCTTGCAGCGAGCTTGGTGTGACGTTCGTTCCGTTTTCACCGCTGGCGCGAGCGTTTCTGACCGGGAAATGTCACGATGTTTCCGAGCTGGCAAAGGACGACATCCGCGCTACCATCGCCAGGCCCCGCTTCGAGCCAGACAACTTTAAAAAAAACGTCAAGCTGCTGATTCCATTCGCCAAGGTTGCCGAGGAACATGATTGCACCATGGCCCAGCTTGCCCTGGCCTGGCTCCTTGCGCGCGCTGACCGAACGATGATACCGATTCCCGGAACCCGGAGCATCGATCACATGAAAGAGAATGCCGCCGCCGGAGATATAGCACTCGACGACACCACCGTGACAGCTCTTGACGCGATGATCAACGAGAACACGGTTTCCGGGGATCGTTACATCGAACGGATCATGATCACGATCGATTCGGAAAAAGACTGACCGGGCAAACCCGCCTGTCGGGCTGCTGCATGCCGGCATTCTAGCAAATACGCGGAGTACGGGGGCCCGGCTTAGAGGATCTGCCGCAACCGTTCGCTGAGAATTTTACCGGCGACCGCGTTTCCGGCATGGTTCCAGTGGTTGTCCAGAGGTCTGCAGTCCGTGTGCTCAACGGCATCCAGAGATTCGTAGAATGCCGGGAGATACAGGGCGCCGTTGCCGGTAAATATTTCCTCATACTCGTTGTCGAACTTCGGTCCGATCGAAAAGCCGATGAACGTGGTATCGGGGTACGTCTTTACCGCCCGTTTTATTAGAATGTCCAGAACAGCAAGGCCGCGGGCGTCTAATTTTTCCCGGGAGCCCTCATCCATGCTGCCAAGGGAGTCCAGCCACCGGATCAATCCAAGATCGTACCGCGAATCCAATATCAGCAGTTTTTCGAACAGGAAGGCAAAGCCCTCGCTCCAGTCAAACAGCCAGAAACCGGGATCTTGCAGACGGATCACACCGTCCTCGGGGTCCAAGTAGGGCCGTGGCCGCTGATTGTTGCGCACGGAACTGTCGTCGAGTTCAAAAACGTTGTTGCTGATGTCGTTGCCGGTGAGCTGCCACACAACGATGTCAGGTTGGATCTCGTCAAACACGTCCTGCAGCGCCATGTATTCCTGGAGGTTACCGTATCCACCAACAGCCACCGCGTATACTGCATAGTTCTCCGCTTCGAGTTGCTCGAATACGTCGTAATAGGCCATCCCCGTCGATACCTCGTGAGCATGGGTAAACGAGTCCCCAAGGAAGACAATTTTCTTTACTCCGTTAGTGCGGGGGTACTTTAATATGAGGTGATGCGGGGCGGCGGCCATTGCGACAGGCTCTCCGCACCGGTTTTTCAGGTGTTTGGGCCGCATCCGTGTGTTGAGCGACCATCCAAGTACGCCGTGGGGCAGGACCAGGTACCGGTCTTCCCGCGAACCTTTGTCGACGTACACGACGAATCGGAACAGCAGTTCGAACGCGAGCAGAAAGAGAATGAAAGTGACTGTACTGACTGCTGCCGTTCGCATTGGATTCAGTGAAGCATTATCATGTCATCGGATGGAAGGTTTCAGGGTCACGGTGCGAATGAATCGAATGTTACCGGTTTTGAAGGGTCATTTTAATCGATTAGTATCCGGGCTCTATCATTTAATCTCGGAAGCGCTATGAAATCCTTGAACATCATCGGCTGTGGCAGCGTCGGCAGGACGATGGGCCGGTTGTGGGCGGACCACTCGGTTTTCAGCATTGGGGACGTACTCAATCGGTCGCAGCAGAGTGCCAAGAGCGCAGTGTCCTTTATGGGTGCGGGCCGGCCCAAAGCGAGTCTCGGACAGATGAAGCGGGCCGATGTATTTCTGATCGGTACGCCCGACGATCGGCTCGCGGATTGTTGCCGAGGGCTGGCCGATTCCGGGTTGCTGGATCCGGACAATATCGTATTTCACTGCAGCGGAGCGATCCGATCTGCGGAACTCGGATCGGCAAAAGAGCGGGGTGCGTCGATTGCCAGCGTGCACCCGGTGAAGAGCTTTGCAGACCCCGCGCTGTGCATTGAAACCTTTGCGGGAACATACTGCGGGATAGAAGGGGACCCCGACGCGGCCGCGGTGCTCTCTCGTAGTTTCGAAGCGGTTGGCGGCCGGATGTTTTCCATCGATCCAGAGCACAAGGAGATCTACCACGCCGCTTCGGTATTCTCCTGTAACTACCTCACCGCATTGTTGGAAATCGGACTTCAGGCGTATGCACGAGCGGGCATTGCTCGCGAAACCGCGTTTGCCATAGTGGAACCCATCGTTCGAGAGACCATCGACAATGTTCTCAAACTGGACACGACGGGCGCGCTCACCGGTCCCATCGCCCGCGGCGATCATAGGACCGTTGCAAAACAAATCGCGGCACTCAATGCATGGGAACCGGACTATTGTGAATTGTACAAACGCCTCGGTGACGTCGCCCTGGTTCTTTCGAAGTCACAGGGTACGGCGTCGGAAGAGTCCCTCGTCGCACTTTCCCGCCAGCTCGACAACTGATCCGTGGCCTTCGATCCGGATTCATTGATTCAGGCATTGCGTCACCATGCGCCCAGCGATCTGCCCCCGGTGCATCGCTGGCATCCGGATTGTGTTCAGGATATCGATATGCGCATTGGCCGGGACGGCACCTGGTTCTACCAGGGGTCGTCGATCGACAGACCGGAGATGGTAAGGCTTTTTTCTACCCTGCTCCGCCGGGAAGACGATGGCTTCTTTCTGATTACGCCCCATGAAAAGATACTGGTACAGGTAGATCTTGCCCCGTTCATCGCGGTGAGAATGGAGTCGATTGTCGAGACCACGGGCCCTGCAATCGCTTTTCAGACCAATGTCGGTGATGTGGTCGTCGTCGATTCCGACCACCCGCTGTGGGTGGAGGAAGATGACCGGGGCCCGGTTCCGCTGATTCGGATCCGGGACCGTCTGGATGCGCTGCTGGGCCGCAGCGTGTTCTACGACATTGCAGAGTCCGGTACCACTCGAAACATTGATGGTCGCGAGATGCTTGGTGTGGTTAGCCGGGAAAAATTCTGGGTGTTGGGATCGACGAGCGAATAGATCGCTTGCATTCGCCCCGTATCCTGAAAAAGAAACGACGCACCACGCCGCGGCTACACGGATGCGATTGACCCTGGCCTTATTGCTGTGTTTTCTGAGCGCGTGCTGGAGCCCCGCCGGCTGTGCCCAGATAAAACTTTTTGTCAGCGTGCTCCCACTCAAGCATTTCGTCGAGCGCGTCGGTGGAGAACACGTCGATGTGGAGAGCATGGTGCAGCCGGGACACAGCCCGGCAACCTATGAGCCCACCCCGCGGCAGATGGCGGATCTGGCGGAAGCGAACGCATTTGTGCGTATCGGTGCACCGTTCGAAACGGTCTGGATGGAAAGGATCGAGGCGGCCAATCCAGGCCTGATGGTTATCGATGTGCGCAAAGGCATCGAATTGATCCCCATGAAAACTAAGGCATTGGACCCCGGCAATGCTGCGAATAATGCCGACAGCCATTCATACTCGGGACTGGACCCACACATCTGGCTCGATCCGATGGTGGTGAGGCAGATTGCCGCTACGGTTCGTGACTATCTGCTAGAGATCGATCCAGTAAACCGCGATTCGTACGAAAGCAATACCGATCGTTTTATCGCAGATTTGATCGAGCTCGACACCAACATTCGAGGCCTCACCGAACGTGCCGAAAGCAGGCGGTTTCTGGTGTTCCATCCGGCGTGGGGATACTTTTCCCGCGCCTACGGTTTGGAGCAGTTGGCAGTCGAACATGAAGGCAAAGAGCCCGGGCCCCGCGCACTGGCGCGTTTGATAGAAATGATCCAGCGGGAGGGGATCAGCACGATATTCGTACAAAAGCAATTCAGCGACCGGATAGCGGCAACCCTGGCGGCGGAGATAGGCGGGCGGGTCGTGGCGCTCGACCCCCTGGCCGAAGACTATTTCGTCAACCTCCTCGAGGCTGCCCGGGCTATTTCCGGTTCGGGCGATCCCTGAAAATCTGCTCGAAGTCCATACTATCCAAGCAGCTTCATCAAGATAATGCCGGCGGCGACGAGAATGGCCGCACGGACGCGGGCGGCGCCGAAAGGTTCACGCAGGAACACGCTGCCTATAATGGCGGCGAAGATCACGCTGGTTTCCCGCAATGAGGATACGACGGCCATCGCGCCCAGGCTCATCGCGAACATGACCAGTCCATAGGCGGTAGATGCGGCAATGCCCCCGGCAATCACGCCGGCTGCATTGCCCTTGATGTAACTGAACCACGCCGATTTTCTAAAAAGGAGCAGCACGCAAATTATCGGTATCCCTTCGAATACGTTCAGCCAGAGAATGTAGCTCAGACTGTTACCGGCGGTTCTTACACCGAGACCGTCGACCACGGTATACAGGGCAATCAGGATGGAGGTGGTCAGCCCCCAGAAAACAGACTGACGCGACATGCGGCCGAATGTCCCGCCAAACAGGGCAAGGCTGCTCACGCCCATGCTGACCAGTACGACACCGATCCAAATACCGGGTGAGAGCCATTCTCCGGCGACCAGGGCGGCGCCCACGGCGACCATCATGGGAGCAAGGCCGCGGAACAGCGGGTAGACCTGCGAAAGATCCCCAGTGCGATAAGCCTGGGCGAGGGTGAGATAGTAGACGTTGTGAATCACGACGGATGCCAGGATCAGGGGCCAGCTTGCACGGTCCGGCGGCGGCACTAGAGATACCAAAGCAAGGCAAATCAACCCGCCGACCAGCTGAAAGGCCGCAACGCTGAACTCCGGAGATCCGCCGGACTTCATCATTGCATTCCACACCGCGTGAAGCAGCGCGGCCGTAAGCACCAGGGTGATAACGACGGGTGTCATCGATCAGGCAGCCAGTAACCAGTCGAATGGGCCACCGATTTCCGGTCTGAAGTAACAAATCATCCGCCCATCCGGATAATCCGTGGACGACGATCGCCAGGGTGCCATACCATGTAGTGCAAGTCTGTGAACCAGGTAAGCCTCACCCGGTCTCGCCGCTATCTCGATCCGCCGACAGCTCTCGAACACTTGTCGGCGCGCGGCATGATAATCACTGGTTATATCGACTTCGCACCACGAATGTGCCGGTATGCCTTCGAAGGCACCTCGGAACACTTCCTTGATGATCACGTGGGAGCCTTCCCAAACGACGAACGGGGAGGCCTTAGCGTCTGTTTCGACGAGCGGAATGCCCAGAATGAATGCGTGGTGCTCACGCAGGTGTCTTCGGCGTTCTCCGCCCTCGGCCAGAAGCCCGTCTACATGCGCCGAATCGCGATCGAGCCGAAAACGGTAAGCTGCGTCCGACTCGGTGTCCATGGGTTGAGGAAAGCCCGGATAGCAGACCGAAATCTGCGCGCGGTCCCATTCGAATCGGTTCAGACCCAGCGTATGAGTGATGAAATCGACCGCCGCGCATTTAAGCCGTGGGCCCTGACCAACCGCGCCGTGGCCATCATTTAGCAGGGCATGAACACCAACGAACCACGTGCCTCCGCAGCGAAACCAATGCCTGTTATCGGGTTCAGCCACGGCATAGCGGGCGGCCGGCAACGAATGTTGAACCCACGCGACCAGATCAGGATCCAAAGGGAATCGGCACCAGCCACTATTGAAAAAGTCTGACTTCATTTTATTTTCATTCGCACCCATGCGGCAGACTTTGCCATCTTGGCGGTGGATTAAGCAACAATCTCCGAGCCCTGACCGCGGGGTGCAGTTCGGCCGAGGTGAGAAAGCACTTTACGGGATGAGTCGAGTGGCCGAAAATGAACAACACATTTTTTGTCAATATGAAGGCTGCGATCCTGAGATGGGTGTAAAAATGGATAACTCGATAAATGTACTGGGCGAGCCCCTGGAACCTTGCGGTGAAAATCCGCTGACGGGCTTTTTCCGCGACGGCAAATGCAACACCTGCGACGAGGATCTCGGGTCGCACACCGTCTGCATCGAGGCAACCCGTGAATTTCTGGATTTCTCTCAGTCCAGAGGAAATGACCTTTCGACCCCGATGCCGGATTTCGACTTCCCCGGATTGCGGCCAGGCGACACCTGGTGCCTCTGTGCGGCGCGATGGTTGGAAGCCTACAAAAGCGGTCAGGCGCCACGTGTATACGTAACCAAAACCCATCTCAAGGCGCTCGAGGTCGTTCCGCTTGAGTTATTGCGCGAGTACGCCATCGATCTGAATTGAGTGCGCACGAACTGTATGGGTTGACTCGTGTAATCAATGCCCACGGGACGTACACCCCGTTGGGGGTTTCCCGCTCAACGGAAAACGTCCGCCGGGCTGTGTGCGAAGCCTTGTCGGATTTTTTTGTTATCGACGAGCTCCAGGCAACCGCGAGCCGCGTGATTTCGGAGCTGACCGGCGCCCGGGCCGGGGCCGTGGTTCACTGCACTTCGGCCGGCATATCGCTTGCCGTTGCGGCCACCATGACCGGTCTTTCGATCGAAAAGATACGGGCGCTGCCCGACACGGCGGGGATGTCGAACCGTGTGATACTTCCAGCAGGACATGCCGTCGACTATGGCCACCCGATTGTCCAGGACATACGGCTTGCCGGAGCCAGGCCGGTGCTGGCCGGTTTTGACGATGCGTGTTCTATCGACCAGTTGGAAGAATCAATGTCGGTCGACCGCGCAGCTTGTCTCTTGCTGGTCTCGTCTCGATTGACTCGGGGTGAATCGATTCCGATGCGAGAGGCAGTATCCTCGGCCCACCGCCATGGTCTTCCTGCAATTATCGACGGCGCGGCGCAGGATATGCGTATCGATGAACTGCTGGCAACGGGAGCCGATTTGCTGATTGTCAGCGCACAGAAATATTTGGCCGGTCCAACCGCGGGTCTGGTGCTGGGAGATCCTGAACTGGTCGATGCCGTTCGTGCGCAGGAAAAAGGTATCGGACGTTCGATGAAAGCCACCAAGGAAGGGATCCTTGGTGCGCTTGCGGCGCTCAGGGATAGAAAGGATTTCGACCTTGCCGATTGGCGTAATCGGCAGGAACAGAAAGTATCGGAATTCGTAAGACATGCCGGTCGACTCCCCGGGGTCAGTGCGTCTGCGGATCGGGACAAGGCCGGAATGCCGTTTCCCCGCGCCTGCCTGGCAATAGACCCAACCAGCGCAGGAATGGACGCCGCATCCTTGGTTGAAAAGCTTCGCGCGGGTGAGCCGTCCATCTGGGTCATGCTGAGTGGGGACACCAAAGGAACACTTGTCCTCGAACTGGTTCCGCTCGAAGCGGATGAGATTGGGATCATCCTGAATCGACTTGCAGGCATCCTGGTTCGGTAGCCCGGTCGCCATGCTCCGATCCACAGTTTGCGGTGTGGGCCACGGTCGAATACTACGCCGTGCAACGTCTCGGGGAGTTTGCTGTCATAGAAATGAGGTGGCGCCAGTATTCGCGGGGCGACTTGGGCGCCGCGAACTGGTATTTTTAGACTAATTCACTGGGTTGCTGGGCGGTATCGTGATGGATTTACCCCGCAGATTCGCGTTTTCCACAGGGATTGCGGCCTTGGCTGCGGGCCTTGTGCTCGTTCTGACCGCCGCGTTGGCGACCGGGCAAACCGAGGCGCGGCGGGCTATCGTGCTGGAGCTGGAGGGGGCGATAGGCCCGGCATCCAGCGATTTCATCGTGCGCGGCATCGAGGAAGCCGGAACCGCCGGAGTGGCGTTGGTAATCCTGCGGATGAACACCCCTGGCGGATTGGATACCTCGATGCGGGAGATTATCAGCGCGATCCTGGCCAGCAGTGTACCGATAGTCGCTTACGTCTCGCCGCCGGGATCGCGAGCCGCCAGCGCCGGCACGTACATCATGTATGCCAGCCACGCGGCGGCGATGGCTCCTGCAACCAATCTCGGTTCGGCCACGCCGGTAAGCATGACGCCCGGCGGGCTCGGCGAACAGAAAGAACCGGCCGAAGGTAAAAAATCCCGCAAGACCGCGGAACCAGACGACGAGACAGCAGAAGGCGCCGAGTCGGAATCGGAATCGACCGAGCCGGGTACTGCCCGGCAGCGCAAAGTGATCAACGACGCCGTGGCGTATATTAAAGGACTCGCCCGGCTGCGCGGGCGGAACGAAGAGTGGGCGGTCGAGGCCGTGCGCTCGGCGGTAAACCTGACCGCCGAGGATGCCCTGGAGCAAAACGTCATCGACCTGGTCGCCAGGGACATTCCCGATCTGCTGCAACAGCTGGACGGCCGCAGCGTGAATCTGCAGAGCGGCGCATTGCAATTGGATACCGGGGATCTCGTTGTCGAAACGGTTGAGCCCGACTGGCGCACCAGATTGCTGGCCGTCATCACCAATCCCAATGTCGCGTACATTCTGATTATTCTGGGTGTATACGGTTTGTTTTTCGAGCTGTCCAATCCCGGCGCGATGTTTCCGGGCGTGCTGGGAGCGATCTGCCTGTTATTGGCGTTGTATGCATTCCACGTTCTGCCGGTGAACTACGCGGGTTTGGCGCTGATACTGCTCGGCATCGCGTTTATGGTAGGCGAGCTATTCGTGCCAAGTTTCGGCGTGCTGGGTATTGGTGGAGCGGCGGCGTTCATAATCGGCTCCCTGATCCTGATAGAAACGGATATCGAGGCATTCCAGCTTTCAATCCCCCTGATCGTGACGGTGACCGTCCTCACCGCTCTGTTTGTCTTTGCCCTGATTTCCATCGCCCTGCGCCAGCGCAAAAAGCCCGTCGCCAGCGGTCGGGAGCAGATGCTTGGAAGCGTTGGCGAAGCGTTGGAGGACTTTGAGGGCACCGGAAACGTCCACATTCACGGCGAATTGTGGTCGGCCCGAACTGAGCGGCCGGTACGCGAAGGACAACGGGTCAAGGTGCGGGAACTGGATGGTTTAACCCTGATTGTAGAACCTGTCGAGGAGAAGTGATGAATTTTCTGGTGAATCCTTTTTTCGTGACCGCGTTCGCGCTGGTCATCATCATCGCGTTCCTGATTATCAACATACTGCGCGAGTACCAGCGTGGTGTCGTGTTTTTTCTCGGTCGGTTCCAGACGGTCAAGGGTCCCGGCCTGGTCATCATCGTGCCCCCCATACAGCAGATGGTGCGGGTAGACCTGCGAACGCGGGTACTGGACGTGCCAACCCAGGATGTGATTTCGCGAGACAACGTTTCCGTGAAGGTCAACGCGGTGGTGTATTACCGGGTCGTGGATCCGGAGAAGGCCATTATCCAGGTTGAGCAATTTCATGAAGCCACCAGCCAGCTGGCGCAGACAACGCTGCGTTCGGTCCTCGGTCAACACGAACTGGACGAAATGCTCGCGGAGCGCGAGAAGCTCAACAATGACATCCAGCATATTCTCGACAAGCAGACCGACGCTTGGGGGATCAAGGTGGCCAACGTTGAGATCAAGCACGTGGACCTCGATGAGAGCATGGTGCGGGCGATCGCGCGTCAGGCCGAAGCCGAACGGATGCGGCGAGCCAAGGTCATCTCCGCCGAGGGAGAACTACAGGCTTCATACAAGCTGACCGAAGCGGCGGGGGTACTGCGCGGCCAACCCGACTCGATTACGCTGCGTTATCTGCAGACTATGATGGACATGTCCCATGAGCGCAATCAGACCATCTTTTTCCCGTTTCCAATCGAGATGCTGAAGGCGGCGCAACGGTGGGGCAACGTCGACAAGGCAACCGACGAGTAAAACCAGCTCGCCCGACCTGGTTAAGAGCGGGATTCAGGCCGGGTTTCATCAGCTTTCCGGAACGTTCAGTGACGTCATGAATTCCTCAACAATATGCAGGAATCCGGCGCCGTACTCTAAAAGTTTTTTCTCGCCCACCCCGGTGATGGCCCGCAGGTCGTTTTCGTTTCTCGGGCGTTGTTGCGCCATTTCATGCAGCGTTTTGTCATGAAAAATGATGTAGGGCGGTATGGCACGCTGGTGCGCAAGTTGTGACCGATGCGCACGCAGTTTTTCGAACAGTTGCGAATCGACACCCGAAAGAGTAGCGAAAGAAACTGTTTTGGATTCCTTCGTTTTGAGCGGCTTGCGCTGACGGCGCATCTGCATGGCGTGTTCTCCCCGCAACAGAGGGCGGGCCTTTTCCGTCAGCCGCAACGTTCCGTGTCCAACCATGTCCGAAACAAGATAGCCCTGCGCAACGAGCTGCCTGAAAATGCTTCGCCACTCCGCTGCCGTGTGCCCGGTCCCGATGCCGAAGGTGCTCAGCCCGTCGTGACGGTTCCGTAGAATTCGTTCGTCGGCCTTGCCCGTTAATAAATCGATAATGTAGTTGACGCCAAAGCGCTGGCCGGCGCGATAGACGCAGGAAAGCACTTTTTGCGCGGCCTCGGTGCCGTCCCATGTCTCTGGAGGATTGAGACAGTTGTCACAGTTTCCGCATGGAGCGTCAAGCTGTTCTCCGAAATAGGATAACAGTGCCTGTCGACGGCACGATGTCTGTTCACAGAGGCCTAGCAACGCCTCGAGTTTCGACCAGGTCACGCGTTTGTGCTGTTCGTCGGCGTCGGATTCCTGAGACATTTGCCGCAGTAATATTACGTCCTGGAGTCCGTAGGCCATCCAGGCGTTGGCAGGTTGTCCGTCTCGGCCCGCACGGCCGGTCTCCTGATAGTAGGCTTCGATACTTTTAGGCAGGTTGAGATGGGCGACGAATCGAACGTCCGGTTTGTCGATCCCCATGCCGAAAGCGATGGTCGCGACTATGATGACACCATCTTCGTACAGAAAACGCTGCAGATGCAGGCGCCTGGTTTCGTCGGACAATCCGGCATGGTAGGGCAGGGCGGTCCTGCCTTTCGCGGATAACCAGGCCGCGACAGCCTGCACCTTTTTTCTCGACAGACAATAGATGATACCCGCATCATTGATGTGTTCGAGTTCGATAAATCGCCACAGCCGATCACGCGCATTCTGACCCTCGTTAATGGTGTAGCGAATGTTGGGTCTGTCGAAGCTGTTGACAAAAACCGCGGCATCGCGCAGATCAAGCTGCGAAACGATCTCTTTACGTGTACGGGCGTCAGCGGTTGCCGTCAGGGCGATTCGCGGTATATTGGGAAAACGTTGATGTAATACGAACAGCTGCTGGTACTCGCGACGAAAATCGTGTCCCCATTGCGACACGCAGTGCGCTTCGTCGATGGCGAACAAAGCGAGTTGTGACCGGCTCAGCAGATTCAGCGTATGCTCCTTGAGCAGGCGCTCCGGTGCGATGTACAAAAGATCCAGATCACCAGCCAACAGCGCGTTTTCTACCCGACGCTGTGCCCTGACATCCATTGAGGAATTGGCAAATGCGGCTCGAATATCGAGCTGACCCAATGCCTCCACCTGATCCTGCATCAGCGCGATGAGCGGTGAGACGACGATACCCACACCGTCGCGAAGCATTGCCGGTATTTGATAACACAGGGATTTGCCGCCGCCGGTGGGCATCAAAACCAGGGCGTCGCGGCCGTCGACCAGGGTCTCCACGATCTCCGCCTGATGATGACGGAACTCGCGGTAGCCAAACGTGCTCTTCAGAATATCTAGGGCATCCTGCACGCGCGCATTCTCTCACATTTTCCCACAATACCGCCCGCGGCGGCCGGGCTGCCCCGGCGGAAGATTCAGTCGAGAAGATCCGCTTCGAGCGGAAATGCGGTAAGCATCTCGTAGCCGTCTTCGGTAACCAGGACCTGCTGCTCGAGTTTGACGCCGTCGCGCTCACCGACCTCGCCCATGTAGCTCTCCACGCAGATCACCATGCCGCTCTCCAGCGTACCGTCGTAAGGGTTGGGGCCGCGGAAGACCGGATTGACCCTCGGATACTCATCGCACATGCCAACGCCATGGAGGATGCAAGGATAAGCGTTCTGATGAAAGGCGTCCGCAACGGTGAATGATTTCTCCTGGAATTCAACAAGCGAGATACCCGCACGGACGTTTTTCAGATTGAATTCGATCTCCTCGACGGCATTGCGATAAAGCCGCTTCTGGCGCCTGGTCGGTCTGGCAGGGCCGCACTGAAACGTGCGCGAGATGTCCGCAAAATAACCGAAGGGTCCAATCATGTCGGTATCCAGTCCGACGAGGTCGCCGGATTCGATGCGGCGGCTGGAAGCTTCCTGGCACCAGGGATTGGTTCTTGGGCCGGACACCAGAACACGACCGTCATGCCAGCCCCCATTGTTGGCAATATTGGTGTAGTTCAGCAACGCCCAGAGCTGTAGCTCGGTGACGCCGGGCTTCAACACCTGCTGCACCTTGGCGATGCCCAGTTCGGCGGTCGCAATGGCCCATCGCATGCAGGCGATCTCTTCTTCCGATTTGATCACGCGCGCCGACTCGGAAATCGCGACGCCGTCGATCACGTCGAGGCCACGCCGCATCAGGGCCTGCGTGAGGCTCGGGTTTACGTATTCGACCGCCACACGCCTGTTGTCGGTGCCGATCTCATGTAGATACTCGACAACGTCGTCGGCCAGGAGACCGGCGAATTCCCCAAGTTCCGTTCCGCCGTCGAAAAAGGAGATCGGGCGACCGCGACGCACATGTTCCACCGCGGGCGACGGATCGTATGCGCCGTGGATGACGAGTGGCCCGTCGACCGGCACAAACAGATACGTGGTGGGAATATGGGACTGATAGAGCGCGTAGTTTCGGTAGTCGACGGCGTAGCGCAGGCTGATCGGATTGACCAGAACACACATGGAGGCCTCCGCCTCCCGCAGGGCGAACTTCAAGCGGCCCAGTCGATAGTCGTACAGCTTGGTGAAGTCGATTTCCGGAATTCGCTGATAGCGGTGGAGATCGCTCCAGTCATCATCGCTGACCAGACTATCTGCAAGAGAAGCGCTCGGATTCATTTTCTAAACCGGTTGCTTTTATTAAAGCGGATAACGACGGCGTCATCCTTCCATTGAGGTTTTCCAAATCGGCACCTCGAACTGCTGCCGGAGGAAAAACGATGGTCTGCATCTTGCAGGCTAGCCATTAGTTTTTCTGTTAAGTTAAATTATAACGAAATTTGTTGTTTCATCCGGGTTAGACGGGACGGTTTCGAACCTTGAATGACGTGTATTCAACGGTCGCAGCCTGTCGATAATCCTCAGAATACTGACTGAGGTCAAGAACCTGCCCCGCACAAGGTGATAAAAATTGCCGTTGCTCGGATACACCCGCATATTCGGCCAAGGCGGCCGAAACAAAATTGAGACCAATTAAAAACGAGGAGACGAATGTTTCAAATCCGCATACACGGCCGAGGAGGGCAGGGTGTGGTCTCCGCAGCCGAAATGCTATCCATCGCCGCCTTTCTGGAGGGCAAGAACGCCCAGGCGTTTCCAAGTTTCGGCTCGGAGCGAATGGGCGCACCCGTGGTTTCGTTCTGCCGCATAGACGACAAGGAAATACGAATTCGCGAGCCGATCCAGAATCCCGACGCCGTAATCATCCAGGACCCGACGCTTCTGCATTCGGTCGATGTGTTCGGCGGCCTGGCAGGTGACGGCTACATTCTGATCAACTCGATGCGCAGTTTCGACGAGCTGGGCATCGAGCAATTCGTCAGTTCGTTTCCCGAAGGTCACGTCAAGGACGTCGGCGCGACGGAGCTTGCCGTGAAGCACGTGAAAAGACCGCTTCCCAACGCGGCGCTTCTGGGTGGGTTCGCCGCTGTATCCGGGCAGTTGAGCATGGCCTCCGTGGAAAGCGCAATTATGAGTAAATTCCCGGGTGCCGTCGGGGAGGCGAACGTCGCCGCGGCCCGGGAGGCGTTCGAGATGGCGTCGGCAAGCGAACAATGAACACGAGGACAAGACATGCGTAAGCAAATGGAAGGCTCTCAGGCCGTGGCCGAGGCCGTGGCACTGTGCCGCCCCGAGGTGGTCTGCGCCTACCCGATCACGCCGCAGACCCATATTGTCGAAGGAGTTGGCGCTCTGGTGAAGAGCGGCAAACTGAAGCAATGCGAATTCATCAACGTGGAATCCGAATTCGCCGCGTTGTCGGTGGCGATCGGTTCCTCTGCAGCCGGTGCACGCAGTTATACCGCCACGGCAAGCCAGGGCCTTTTGTTCATGGCGGAGGCCGTATACAACGCGGCGGGACTTGGGCTGCCCATCGTCATGACCATCGGGAACCGCGCCATCGGCGCCCCAATCAACATCTGGAACGACCACTCCGACAGCATGTCGATGAGGGATTCGGGTTGGATCCAGTTATTCGCCGAAACCAACCAGGAAGCGGTCGATCTGCACATCCAGGCGTTCCGCCTGGCGGAGCGACTGAGCTGCCCGGTCATGGTTTGTATGGACGGATTCATTCTTACCCACGCCTATGAGCCGATCGATGTTCCCGATCAGGTCCAGGTCGATGAATTTCTGCCGGCCTTCGAACCCGTACAGGTGCTGGACCCAGCGGACCCGTATTCCATCGGCGCGATGGTTGGCCCCGAGGCGTTTACCGAGGTCCGGTATCTGGCGCACCAGAAACAGATGGACGCCCTGTTGATGATTCCCGAAATTTCAGCGGAGTTCGAGGAAATATTCGGCCGAACCGCGGGCGCACTGCTGCAGACCTACCGGACTCAAGATGCGGAGACGATCATAGTGGCGCTCGGGTCCGTAAGCGGTTCCATCAAGGAGGTCGTCGACACAATGCGCCACGACGGCGTCGCCATAGGCGCCATCAACATCACGTCGTTCCGGCCTTTTCCGCTGGAAGCACTGCGTCAAGCCTTGTCGGAGGCCCAACGCGTGGTCTGCATCGAAAAGAGCCTGTCACCGGGCCTTGGCGGCGTACTGGCCTCCAACGTTCGCATGTCCCTGCGAGGTATGGGGCTGCCGGTTTACACGGTTATCGCCGGCCTAGGCGGGCGGTCCATCACGCGTGCATCCCTGACGAAGATTTTCCAGAAAGCCACCGGTGACCAGCTGGACGACGTGACGTTCCTGGATCTCAACTGGCAGGCAATCAAACAGCAGTTGACGCGTGCCCGTGACACGCGGCATTCCGGTCCCATAGCCGAGAATATACTGCGCACGCTGAATCCCGGCGGCATTCTGGAAGCATCGCAAAGGAGAATACCGTGACCGACGCGCAAAGCTCACAAAGACTGAAATTTTATCAGACCGGCACCCACACCGTGGGCAATCGTCTGCTGGACGAAACCAGGCGCACCGTCCAGGCGAGCATCAACCGCTCGAACGCCATCACCTCAGGGCATCGCGCGTGCCAGGGGTGCGGTGAAGCCTTGGGGGCGCGTTACGTGCTGGATTCCGCGATGCGCGCCAACGATGGCCACGTAGTGGCCGTCAACGCGACCGGGTGTCTGGAGGTTTTTACCACGCCTTACCCGGAAACGTCCTGGCAGATTCCCTGGTTGCACTCGCTGTTCGGCAACGCACCCGCGGTCGCCACCGGGGTCGCGGCGGCGTACCGCGTCAAGGGCAAGGATCGGGTCAAGGTGATAGCCCAGGGTGGCGACGGCGGCACCACCGACATCGGTTTCGGATGCCTGTCGGGTATGTTCGAACGCAATGACGATGTGCTCTACGTCTGTTACGACAACGAGGCCTACATGAACACCGGCGTGCAGCGTTCCAGCGCCACGCCTCCCACAGCGCGGACGGCGACAACGCCCGCGGTCGGCGATGCGCCCGGCAACGTTTTCGGCACCGGCAAGTTCGTACCGCTGATCGCGATGGCGCACAACATCCCCTATGTGGCCACGGCGAGCGTCGCCGATCTGCACGACCTGGAGGCCAAGGTTACCAAGGCCATGGAAATCGAAGGGGCGCGCTATATTCATATCATGGTGCCCTGTCCGCTGGGATGGGGCTCAGCCGCGCAGGACACGATCCGCATCGCCCGGCTGGCGATGGAGTGCGGCCTGTTCCCCCTGTTCGAAGCGGAGCATGGGATGCTAACCGGTTCCTACAAAATCCGGCGAAAGGTGCCGGTGGAAGACTACCTCCGGACGCAGAAACGCTTCGCCCACCTGTTTCGAAAGGATCATGAAGACACCGCGCGCATCCGTCAGCTGCAGCGCATGGCGGATTTCAATATCGAGCGCTTCGGCTTGATCGAGGAGGGCGTAGAGCTATGAAGTCGGAGCACCCCTACGCGATTACTCTCGATCCCGGCACCAGCCTCGCCAATCTGACCGGTTCCTGGCGGACGTCGCGGCCGGTCTACCTGGATCGAATGCCGCCCTGCAACAATGCCTGTCCCGCCGGTGAAAACATCCAAAGCTGGCTCTATCACGCCGAGGAGGGGAACTACCATGAGGCATGGCAGAAGCTGATGGAAGACAACCCCCTGCCCGCGGTCATGGGCCGGGTTTGCTATCACCCCTGCGAAGATGTTTGCAACCGGGCCCGGCTCGATACCACGGTGGGCATAAACTCCGTGGAGCGTTTTCTCGGCGACCAGGCGCTCAAGTTGGGGTGGGAACCAGGACGCGGTGCAGATGATTCCGGCAAACGGGCGCTGGTCGTCGGCGCCGGACCAAGTGGCTTGTCCGCCGCCTACCATTTACGCCAGATGGGGCACGCCGTGACCGTCCGTGAAGCGGGGCCGATGGCGGGCGGCATGATGCGGTTTGGAATTCCGAAGTACCGGCTGCCCCGTGACGTACTGGACGCGGAGATACAGCGTATTGTCGGGCTGGGTGTGGCCATCGAACTCAGTACTAAAGTGGACGACATCGAGGCTGCTTTCGGGGAGGGATTCAATGCCATATTCATTGCCGTAGGTGCCCACCTTGCAAAAAGGGTGAACATCCCGGCGCACGCCGCCGGAAAGATCCTGGACGCGGTCAGCATGCTGCGCGACATGGAAACAGGTGATGAGCCCCCGCAGCTTGGCCGCCGGGTGATCGTCTATGGCGGTGGCAACACGGCCATGGACGTGGCCCGCACGGCGAAAAGGCTGGGGGTCGATGAAGCCATGATTGTCTACCGTAGATCGCGCAACGAGATGCCGGCCCACGACTTCGAAGCCACCGAGGCCGAGGAGGAGGGCGTTATGATCCACTGGCTGCGCACCATCAAGCAGATAGACGACACCACGTTCACCGTCGAAAAAATGCGCATTGACGACAATGGCCGCCCGCAGCCGACGGGTGAGTTCGAAACGCTGCAAGCGGACACGCTGATCCTGGCGCTGGGTCAGGATGTCGATACCTCCTTCCTCGAGAGGGCGCCAGGCGTTGAAATCGCCAAAGACGGTGTTGTCGAGGTCAGCGATCAGATGATGACAGGTCGTGATGGGTTGTTTGCGGGTGGCGATATGGTGCCGTCCGAACGCACTGTCACCGTCGCAGTGGGCCACGGAAAAAAAGCGGCACGCAACATCGATACCTGGCTTCGCGGCGAGACTTACAGCCCTCGACCCAAGCATGAACTGGCGTCCTTCGAGAGCCTGAACACCTGGTACTACGACGACGCGCCGAAAACCGTGCGACCGCAGCTTGATCTGATACGGCGGCAGACCAGCTTCGACGAGGTGTTCAAGGGACTCGACGCGGAAAACGCCCTATACGAGGCCCGGCGATGCCTGTCATGCGGCAACTGTTTCGAGTGCGACAACTGCTACGGGATATGCCCGGATAACGCGGTAGTGAAACTGGGTCCGGGCAAGCGTTTCGAATTCAACTACGACTACTGCAAGGGATGCGGTATGTGTGCGCTGGAGTGTCCCTGCGGCGCCATAAAAATGGAAGCGGAGGATATCTAGTGCGGGATATCGCTGCATGCCACATGCGGATACGTCCCGCGTGCACTGACAAACAATCGATCGCACGCGAAGTGCGCCCGGGTGGAAATTCTAATCGCCATATGTTCAATACTACTGGCGGGTAGGTCTGACAGTGTCTTCTTCACAAGAAACGATTATTGATATACGACAAACATCAAAATGTGATTCACTTATTATCATGGTGAATGCTAAAGTGCCGGTGAAACGAATTAACGTCTAGGAGAGTACTTAAATGTCTGCCAAAGCAAAGAAACAACGCAAGAAATCTAAAACAAAACATGACTTTCCTGAGGAAGCTACTGAAATGAAGGATTCAGCGATCTCATTTCTTGGCGAGGTCGAAAAATCCGGTGAGAAGCTGGCTAATGAGGTCAAACATTTTTTCGAGCAATTGGCGGATCATGTCTCTACCGCCGCAAGCACCGCTGCTAAAAAGACGGCATCGGTAAAGGGAAAAATGGCCGGAGCCGATCCAACCCCGCATCTTTCCCGGGCATTGGACGAAGTAAAAGAAGCCGGTGAATCGTCATTGCGTGCAGTTGGTGAAGGATTTGATGCGCTGCGCCATCATATTACGAGTCTGACCCCGGCGGGAGCCAAGACGGCGAAGAAAGCGGCAGCTAAAAAGAAAACTGTCGAGAAAAAAGTGAGCGCAAGTAAACCGGTGGCGAGAAAGAAGGCGGCTGCGAAGAAGGTGGTGAAAAAGCCGGCGGCTGCGAAGAAGGTGGTGAAAAAGCCGGCAGCGAAAAAGAAGGTGGCTGCGAAGAACCTGGCGACAAAGCCGGCGGCTAAGAAGAAGGTAAGTGCGACGAAAGTAGTTAAATAGCCGGTTTGAGTGCCAATACAAAAAGGTACTAAATAGACGCGTTACAAACCAGCAACGCTACAACATCGGGTCATTGAAGATGCAAACATTGGTAATAAGTGTGGATAATTGTTTATAGCGTTGACTCGGTTCTTTGCCGAACATTGGATCATCGTTCTTGCTGAAGGCGCTATCGATCGGTTCCCAATCGGATGCCTTAAAGTGCTCCCGTGCTAATGGGAGCAATTCTGTTTCCTCCTTGCCTATATGGCGCCTTTCATAGCGTATATAGTTCAGAGCGGCTCCATGGAACTCAACGAAACGAGCATCGTTTGATTCGCCCCAGGTCAAAGTTTCGTCCAACTCATGGCAAAGTTTGACACCTTTGTGGTGGTCGGTTTGAAGGTTTTGTATAAGGTCTTCGGCCGCTGGATAGCGCCGACACAGAACCGGAAATAAGTAGTCATCCTCTTTAGGATGATGAAATCGATACAAGAATGAGTCGATATAACTTAGTATTGCGCGAAATAGCAATGCATCGGGCTTGCGCCGTTGGTTTTCGACGTCCAACAAGAGTTTTTCGAAACACATCAACGTCATACCCAAGTTACGATGCTCCCCCTGAATTATGGTTAACGCGTTCATAGCGGTTATTCTCCTTTAAGCCCATCTCACATTTAAGGACACTCTGATTAATCCAGTATTTCGCCATTGCGAACGAAGTGAAGCAATCCAGTCCTGTTGTCATACTATAACTTCTGGATTGCCGCGTCGCTCCGCTCCTCGCAATGACACAATTAACCAGAATTTCCTTAATACTCAATTTCACTCACATAAGGAAAACTCCATCGTTTTCCCCTGGCCCGCATTTCTCACCAGGATAGGCGCTACCCATACACACTGTTTCTCAGACAAAACCGTATTCCTCAATATTTACAATGCTTCAACAAGCATCCATAGCCACCTGGTGAGACATGCGGGCTAGCAT
>Ga0209567_10000019_pt1 | contig 68761 bp, 61 predicted proteins | sample COG_12_FD_184756 | JGI IMG/M metagenome (GOLD analysis project Ga0209567, IMG submission 184756) | Pelagic marine sediment microbial communities from the LTER site Helgoland, North Sea, for post-phytoplankton bloom and carbon turnover... | ecosystem: Environmental > Aquatic > Marine > Neritic... | reverse complement strand
GATCTCCGCCATGCCGCCGAACAGGAACAGAGTGATGCGCGGTACCGGAATGTCATAATGCTGGGCGACCAGGGAATGCGCGAGTTCGTGCAACAGCAGGGAAGCGAAGAACAGTATCCCGGCCGCAAGTGCGGTGACCCATGTCTGAACCGGGCTCCAATCTGGGTGCCAGCCCGGAAACAGACTGCCGCCCAGCATCGACACCACCAGAACGAAGATAATGATCAAGCTGAAATCGAGGTGGATATGTATGCCGGCAATGGAGCCAACGCGTACGCTCCGCTCGACCGTTTTCGATGCGTGTGTATCCTTTCGCCCGGGATCGCTCTGGCTCATTTCAGGCTGACAAAAGTAGCAGTTTATGAAAATCAGGGAGTGGCATCGTAAGATCGGATATATTTCGGGTCCTATTGACGGCTATTCACCAGGACCTCGAGTGATGGCGCGGGGCAGGTGACGTTTTTCGTTGAATCCATATTCGCCAACGTTTGCCATGTCCATACAAAACTGCATAGCCGTCCGGATAGAAATGCGGGCTGATCCAATCCACCTTCAGAATATAACCCCAAACCGATTCGACGGACAGCCATGAAATCCGCGCCAGCAACGAAAGGATACCTGTTTGGCGTGGTCTGTGTCCTCCTGGGTGGATTGTGCCTCAGCTCCGCGGGAATTCTCGTTCGGCATATCGAACAGGCCGATGGATGGCAGATCCTTTTCTTCCGGTCGGCAACCTTCTTCATCATGCTGTCGGCGATCCTAACCGTGCGCTACCGATCCGGAACCCTGTCGGCATTCAGAGCGGTGGGCTGGCGGGGTATGGTGGTCGCGATCTCGCTCGGGCTGGGTTCGGTCTGCTATATTTTTGCGCTGTTGAATACCACCGTCGCCAATGTGATGTTCATCATCGGAGCTTCACCCCTGGTCGCCGCCGCGGCCGGTTGGTTATTCCTCAGTGAGCGGGTGTCCCTGCCGAGCATCGCTGCGATGTTCGTCGCGCTGGGCGGCATCGGCCTGATGTTCGTCGACGGATTCCTGGCCGGGCGCTGGCTGGGCATGATCATCGCGTTGGGAGTGGTAATCGGATTCGTGATCATGCTGGTGATCCTGCGTGGCGCAAAGGACACCGACATGCTGCCGGCGACGTGCATGGCGGGCCTGGTCGCCGCCTCGATTTCCGCCGTCATGGCGCCCGATCTGGCCATCACGCAACACGATTTCTTCATCGCGCTGCTGCTTGGCAGCGTTCAGTACGGTGCAGGCTTTATTCTATATACCATTGCGACACGCCATATTCAGGCAGCCGAAGTGGCGCTGTTTGCACTGAGTGAATCCATTCTTGCACCCATATGGGTATGGATAGGCGTCGGCGAAAAACCGAGCAGTCTGACCCTGATTGGGTGCGCAGTGGTGCTGCTGTCAGTCGTGTTTCACTGCATGATAGCCATTCGAAAAAGCAGGAAAAACACCGGCTTCGCCACAACGGCACAAACAACTGACTGGCATCGCCGCGCTGGCGTTGGAAAATTGGACAGGCGTTAGGTATCGGTGCGCTTTCGCTACCGCCTCATCGAGCGTGTCCGGGTGTCGATGCTCGTCGGAGCAGAAGTGGATAACGATAAGCTCGAACTGTCGGATATCGGTGATCGTTGTTGAGAGACTGGCCTATCCATAGCGTATAAGTATCCGCCGGACGCGAGGGCTACGAGCCCCCCCACCAGGGCCAGGACCAACATCAGTTCCCCAAGGGTAATCCCGAAAAATCGGGTGTTTAAGGGAAATACCCTCAGATAGATGCCGTGTCTAGCGCAGGGAAATACCCTCAGGTAGATACCGCGATTGGTTTTGATCGTTTTACTCAAAAATAGACCCCGGGAATCATTTCGATGGGGTCATGGCGCGGCTCAGTGCGACCCTACCTGTCGCGTATATCGACTACGCACGCGTCGACTAAACAGCGCTGAATCGGCCCCCACCGTACAGATAATTGTAGTCCAATTCTGGAACATATCCACCGGTGGTTCATTCGATCATCCGACCCGGACTCGTGGTTTTGGCCTGAATCAAAGCGTCAGGCATAACACCACCCTGGATTTCAAACGTTTAAACTTCGCAATACCAATCCCTCCGCGGGCCAGAAAGAGAAAACAGAATGAGCAACCTCAACAGCAAAGGCGAGTCGCCGCGTGTATACATACTCCACGAGAACAAGGAGTGGTTCGCGCCCCTCGGCGACCAACTGCAACAGCAGGGATTGCCCTTCGAGGAGTGGTACATCGACGAGACCAGCTTCGACCCCGGTTCGGTGCCGCCGGAAGGAATTTACTACAGTCGGATGAGCGCTTCTTCCCACACTCGCGGGCATCGCTATGCACCGGAGTATACGTTTGCCGTCCTGGGCTGGCTGGAACGGCACGAAAGACGGGTGCTCAACGGCAGCAAGGCCCTACAGCTCGAGCTGAGCAAGGCCGCGCAGTACTCGGCGCTGGATGCCGGCGGCATCAGGACGCCCCGCACCTACGCCGCACTGGGTCTTGACAGGATCGTCGAGGCGGCGGACCACTTCGGCGGAGACGCGTTTATCGTCAAGCACAACCGGGCCGGGAAGGGTTTGGGTGTACACCTGTTTTTGGCAAAAAAAGGGCTCGAGGACTATGTCCACGGCCCCGATTTCGAGCCTTCGGTGGACGGCATCACGCTGGTACAGGAATACATCGAATCGGCGGATCCCTTCATAACGCGATGCGAATTCGTCGGTCAACGCTTCTTGTACGCCGTGCGCGTAGACAACACCCGGGGATTCCTGCTGTGCCCCGCGGACGAGTGCGAGATCGACAGCTTCTGCCCCACCAACGACGATCCCGGCTCCAGATTTCGCATAGACCCGGATTTCGATGACCCGATAATTGGCCGGTACCGGGCGTTTTTCGAAAACAACGAAATCCACGTCGCCGGCATCGAGTTCATCGTCGACAACAAAGGCAACCCGTACACTTACGACATCAACATCAACACCAACTACAACAGCAATGCGGAAAAAACCGCCGGCAAATCCGGGATGAAAGCAATCGCCGATGTCCTGCGAGCCGAACTGAAGGCGCATTATGGATGAGCCCGTGCGGGGCGGGTTTTGATTTGATCCGGTTCGATGTCAGGCCGCCTCGGCGGCCACCTTTCGCAGTTCGTCCAGTGCGAGCGTCAGAATCTCCTCGCTTTTCGGTGATCGCGTGTACACGGCATACGCCGGCCGCTGCACCGTGGGCGCGTCCGCGACCCGGAACAGCGTTCCCGACTCGATCATCCGTTCGACCGTGCGTGCGGGAAAATATCCCGAACCGCCGTTGTCCAGGATGTATTGCAGCCCCAGCCAACCATGGCCGACAGAAACCGCGGCGGTTTCCAGTTCCGGAAAAGACTCGCCATGTTGCGCCCGGAACACGTCGCCCCAGTCAACGAACACATAGTCATCCACCCACCCCCCGGCAACCTGACGCGCGCTGGTAGAAACCAGCATGAGGGTCTCCTCGAACAGATCCTCGACTATCAGTCCCGGGGTCTGTCTCGGGGTATACATGACGCCGATCTCCAGCAGCCCGTCGATCAATTGCCGCATCAGGCTGCTCGAATAGTCCGCTTCGACGCGCAGCGCGACATCGGGTGCTTTACATCGCATACGCGGCATCCATTTCAGTATCAGCCGGTCCCACAGGCTGACCTGGGCGCCCAGCGCCAGTACCATGCTGAAGCCTTTGGGCAGCACCACTTCCTGCTGCGCCTGCTGCCACAGACGCTGTATCCCCATGGCGTAGCGTCGAAAATGGTGCCCCGCCGAGGTCAGTTCCACACCCGTGTGGCTGCGCTTGAACAGCATCCGCCCGAATTGCTCCTCCATGGTCTTGACCCGGGCGCTGACTGTGGACTGCGTGACGTTCAGGTTCTCCGCCGCGCGGTTGAAGTTGCCGCAAGAAGCGATCTCCAGAAATGTCAGAACATGTTCGAATTTCATGACCGGGGTTCCCGTATTGGCAATCGAATATTTCGATAGTTTCCTCCATAAAAAGTCGCTTTTCAAATAATCTCCAAGTTTGCACACTGCGTCCCATGCCGCCGATCAGAAACCACTCCAACCGCCCCATTACAGGAATCCTGGCCATCGTGTCGGGACTGTTCCTGTTTTCACTGCAGGACGTCGTGATCAAACATTTCAGCGGCGACTATTCGGTGCTGCAGATCGTGGTAGTCCGGGGTCTGGTCGCTATCCTGATTGTTGCCGTTGTGGTTGCCTGTTTGCTGGGCACGGCGGGTTTTTTCGTGCGGAATCCGAGACTCATACTCAGCAAGGGCCTGCTCGCATTCTTTTCCTATCTCAGCTATTACATGGCGGTTGCCTCGATGCCCCTTGCGGATGTGGTCGCCATCACGTTTACCGCGCCTATCTTCGTCACCGTGCTGTCGGCCCTGCTGCTCGGTGAAGCCGTCGGGATCCGCCGTTGGCTGGCGGTTTTAATCGGATTCGCCGGTGTCATGCTGGTGATAGGACCAGGGGGTGAGATCGCCAACATTGCGGTGGCGTTCGCCGGCCTGGCCGCACTGACCTACGCATTGAACAGCATCATGGCCCGCTACATCGGGCCCGAGGACAAACCCTGGACCGTGACGTTCTATTTTACCCTCGCTCACTTGCTCGGAGGTGTCGCGGTCAGCCTGGCGGTTGCCGTGTTCGGATCGCAGCTCGAAGCGGATCATCCGTCACTCGCGTTCCTGCTCCGGCCTTGGACGATCGACGACAGTGCGGGTCTGATGCTCATGGCTGCGCTCGGTATCAACGCGGCCCTTGGGTTTTACTTCCTCAACAAGGCCTATCTGAGCGCGCCCGCAAGCACCGTGGCACCGTTCGAGTACACCTACATCGTTTGGGCGGTGCTGTTTGGATATCTGCTCTGGTCCGAGGTGCCGTCGGCGAACACCGTGCTCGGGATCATGCTGTTGATCTCTGGCAATCTGTACATACTGCACCGGCAGCTGCTCAACGCCAGGCGTCGCAGGCAGCCGGAGTCAGCCGCTGCCAACCCATATCCCGTCAAGGTGTTGGTGGATTCCTGACAGCTGCCTCGCCCGGGCACGGCGGCGCTTTTAGGGTTTCGATATACCTTGTCGTGTGCCCGTATCTATCCCGATCACCGGATCGCGTAAAAAAGATTGACCTGGCTCTTGATGGCGAGCTGAGTGAATTCTGAAAACCCCGCCTCGCGCATCAGCGACTCGGTCCGGGCCGGCCCCATGCACGTTCCGAGGCCCGGTCCACCGTTCGCCAGGGACTGCGTCATGCAGTGAAACACGCTGTAACCATAGAACATGGCACCGACGTCGTGTTTGTTGTCCTCCAGCTTGTCCGCCGCGCTGGGTTCGATCACGAACAACGTCCCGCCCGGCTTCAGGCGCCTGCGGATCTCTATCAGGGTATTGACCGGGTCGGAAAAATCGTGAACGCAGTCGAAAGCCATGATCAGGTCGTAGCTCGGGCTGCTTTCCAACTCCTCGACGGCCGCCACCTGAAATGTCGATCTGCCGGCAATACCCTTTTCGGACGCCATTACTTTTGCCCGATCGATGGATTCCCTGTTTAGATCGATGCCGTTAAAGCTGGATTCGGGAAAGGCCGCCGCCATGATCATTGCCGCGCGTCCCGTTCCACAGCCCACGTCGAGAACCCGGCCGCCGGACTCCAGATTTGTAACGACGTCCGGCATGGTTGGCAACCAGTAGTTGACCAGCCTGTTCTCGTAGTTGCCCCGATTGATCAGATCGAGGGCTTCGATTCCTTCATCACCATAGTCGTCGAAATGGACCCCCCCGCCTTTTCGAAAAGACTCAGCGACCTGCGGTGCCACCCTAAGCAGCGCCGGAGCCATGCCGAACATGGCGCCGGCGAAATGATCGGTTCCGTCCGAGGCCAGAAGAAACGCGTGCTCGTCGGGCAGTTCGAAGGTCTGACGATCCGGCTCGTACTCCAGGTATCCCGCGCACACCATGCCCTTCAGCCACTCTTCTACGTAGCGTGGTTGAAGCCCTGAAGCGTCGACGATCCGGTCGAGGGTCATCATCCCCTGTCCCTGCATAACGCTAAACAAACCGGTCTGTACGCCAACGTAACCCAGACCAACCGTCATGGCGCCCGCCATATCGGAAAATATGTGCTCGACGAATGATTTGATCTTGGCTTTATCCATTGCGCGCTCTCCGATGTTCAAGTTACGCATGGAAAATACTACGGGTCGGTTACCGTGCGCAACGGCGAAGGCCGCCGCCGTCGTAAATATTGTCGAACAAGGGCCGGGATACCGAATTCACGCAGTCTACCGGCCCGATCCGGAAAATAGTCTGTGCCCTACTTTCGACAGCATCGGCTGCGACGGGTAGTCGGTAATCGTGAGCCCACCATCGACAACCAGTGTCTGCCCGGTGATGAAAGATGCCTCGTCCGAGGCCAGAAACAGCACCGCGTTGGCGATCTCCCGCGGCGTCCCCATACGCCGCAGAAGTGACGGTTCCATGGCCCATGAACCATCGACCGAACCCGCCGACGGCAGTGTCTCGTCCTGTTCCGTCTCGATCCAACCGGGGCTGACTCCGTTGACCCGCACCCCGTGAGGAGCCCCTTCCACTGCAAACGACCGGGTCAGCGCCTCAACACCGACCTTGGCTACACCGTACAATCCCCAGTTTCCGTGCAGGGTCGCGGTCGACGATATGTTAACCATCGATCCACCGCCGCCTTCAGCCAACACGGGAAGGGTATAGGCACTTACAAAATAGGTCCCGTCCAGGTTCGGACCACGCAGCTTGTCCCATCGAATCCCCGGCGGATCAGGTTCCTCGACGCCGCAGCGCCGGCTACCCACACCCGCATTATTCACGACGATATCGATCCGTCCGAATCGGTCGCGTACATCACGGACAAATTCCGCCACATCGTGCTCACTGGCCAGATCGACAGCGTAAAATGTACCGCTCCGGCCCAGCGCCCGCAGTTCCGCCGCGACGGCCTCGCCCTTGCTCTCGTCCCGCCCAACAAACGCCACATTGGCCTGCTCCTCGGCAAAACGATGGACTATGCCCCGTCCGATCCCGGAGTTACCCCCGGTTACGATTACCACCTTTTCATGCATGGTCATTAGTTCCCTCATTCACCTGGTAAAAGAAAAAAGTATAATCCCGACTCGCATCCAGCGCATAGGACCAGGGCGGCGGCCAACATCATGACCAAACCAATCCACACCCGACCACGGAATTTCGTACAGGCCTCCTGTCTTACTCGCAGGTTGAGGTGAGGAATCGATCGGGGTCAGTTGTCTTTCAGCTGGTCGACAATCATTTCAAGGACGCCGTCAGATCCCCCAAAATGCGGCATGACCACGAGTTCCTTCCCCGGGTAACGCACCCTGAAATCATCGACGATGACCGGGATGTCCTTGTCGACGTGCCTGCCTGAATTCAGGAAGAACGGATAGATCGTGATCGACTGCGCGTCCCGGTCCAGCATTTTTTCAATCAACTCCGGTAAAAACGGCGGGACGAGTTCAAGAAATGCGGCGTCCACGACATCGAACTCGGGGGCAAGCAAGGGTCGGATCTTATCGACCAGATCGAAGACTTCCCGGTTCGATTTTTCCCTGCGGCTGCCGTGGGCGAGAAAGATCAATGCCTTCATGGTTGACCGGTCAGGTAGGCGTCGACCTCCACTTCTACCAGCATATCTGGGTGGACCAGCGCCGATACCTCGACCATGGTGTTGACCGGTTCTATGCCTTTGAATCGTCTTCCATGCTCCCGGGCATACTCGTCGAACAGGTCCATGCGCGTCAGGTAAACCCGGCTGCGCACGACGTGTTGAAGGCCGGCGCCAAAGTGATTCAACGCCTTTTCTATCCGGTCCAGGCACTGATTGAACTGGGCCGCCATATCCCCCGCGCCGACTAGCTTGCCCTCATCGTCGACGCTGGTCGTGCCGGCGACGTAGATGTGCGGGCCGACCTGCCGGGCGCGGCAGTAACTTGCCAGCTCTTCCCATCGGGTTCCTGTGGAGTATTTTTTCATGGGTATCCCTCATAAATAGACTCATTTTACCGGGATGATATATGCACCAAACCGGGTTTTGCTGCAAACAATTCGTGATAATGTAACCAGTTTACTCACGCAACGATGTTTGAGGAAAGAATACCATGGGTACTGGCCCCTGCCCGGACCGTCATGCACGGATCGTGATCATCGGCGGCGGCGTCATCGGTACGTCCGTCGCCTATCACCTCGCACGCTCGGGTGAGAAAGATGTGCTTCTTCTCGAAAAATCCCAGCTCACCCACGGCTGCACCTGGCATGCGGCCGGGCTGGTCGGGCAGCTCCGCGGCAAACGCAACCTCACTCGCCTGATGCAGAACTCGGTGGCCGTGTTCGATCGGCTGGAAGCCGAATCCGGGATGGCCATAGACTGGAAAAGGGTCGGTTCGCTTCGCCTTGCATCGAGTCCGGCGCGCTGGAGTGAAATCCGCCGCTCGATGACCCAGGCCAAGAGCTTTGGCGTGGAATGCGAAGACCTGAGCGCCAGTGAAGCAAAGCAGCTTTTTCCGTTCATCACGACCGATTCGATCGAGGGCGCCGCTTTTGTTGCCGGTGACGGTTATATCGACCCTTACGCTCTGACCCAGGCCTATGCCCGGGTTGCACGCAACGGCGGCGTGAAGATCGAGGAAGGCGTCACGGTTACGGGCTTGAACATCGACGGTCGGCGGGTCTCAAGTGTCGATACCGATGCCGGCACCTTCGGCTGCGATGTCGTGGTCAACTGTGCCGGTCTCTGGGCCAAGCGGGTGGGGGAAATGGCCGGCGTCGGGCTGGCAGCCGGAGTCGTCGAGCATCAATATTTCGTTACCGAAAAAAACCTCGAGTTCGATGATTCACTGACGACACTTCGTGATCCGGACAAGAACTTCTACCTCAAACCGGATACCGGCTCATTTGCCATTGGCGGTTGGGAAGACGGGGCACCCGGGTGCTGGCGTGGCAAACCGCCGGTAGATTTCGGCAACGAGTTGTTTGCGCCGAACATGGAGCGCCTGGAGCTGTTCGCCGTACCGGCCAGCGAGCGACTGCCCGTCCTCAACGAAATCGGCATCCAGACCGTCATCAATGGACCCATCCCGGTGTCGGCGGACGGTGAACCCGTAATGGGACTGGCGCCGGAGCTCGATAACTTCTTCGTGGCCTGCGGCTTTACCGCAGGCATCGCAGCGTCCGGTGGGGCCGGAGAAGCCATGGCCAACTGGATTCTGCATGGCGAGCCCGGGATGGACCTGTGGGCGTTCGACGTGCGCCGCTTTGGCGCGGTTCACGCCCAGCCCGTGTTTCTGGAAAAGCGCGCGGTCGAGGCTTATGGTGCTTACTACAAGATCCACTGGCCCGGCGAGGAGGGTTCGGCGGGACGGGGACTCCGGCGATCACCTCTTTATCACTCATTGAAGCACGCGGGCGCCTCGTACGGCTCCAAGTTCGGCTGGGAGCGGCCGAACTGGTTTGCACCGCGCGGTACCCAAGCGGTCGACCAGCCGAGCTTCGAAGGCAAACCCAACTGGTTCGATGCGGTCGGCGATGAGTGCCGGGCGATTCGTGATCGGATCGCCGTGATCGATCAGTCGTCGTTCTCCAAGTTAGCGGTGACCGGACCGGGCGCTTACCACGCGCTCGACCGGATTGCATCCAATCGAATTCCCACCATACCGGGCCGGGCCGTTTATACCCAGCTGTGCAATCCAAACGGCGGTATCGAAGCGGACCTGACCGTTGTTCACACCGGTCCGCAACAATTTCTCGTGGTAACCGGTGCCGGGTTTGCGGTCCGTGACCACAACTGGATCGAGCGCCATCTTCCTTGTGACGGTTCGGCGGTGCTGCGAGACGTAACCGGTGCCTGGGCCACGATAAATATTTGCGGCCCGCATGCAAGGGATGTACTACGGAAGCTGACGGACTCCGACGTCGACAACGCCAGCCTGCCCTTTCTCGGGGCGTCGTGGCTCGACATCGAGCTGGCGCGCGCACTCGCGGTGCGCATTGGCTACGTCGGGGAACTGGGATTCGAACTCTACGTCCCGCAGGAATATGCCGCCCATGTATACGAACAAATTTGGGCCGGCGGTGAAGAATTCGGCATTGTCAATGCCGGCTACCGGGCTATCGAGAGTTGCCGCCTCGAAAAAGGATACCTGTACTGGTCGAGCGATATTGGTCCCGACGTCACGCCGTTCGAGGCGGGACTCGGTTTCTGCGTTGCGCTCGACAAAGGTGAATTCATTGGCGGCGAAGCGCTCCGGCGAATCAGCAAAAAAGGGGTTGAACGCCGAATGGCGACGCTGTCAATGGACGGCTTCGTACCACTTCATGGCGGTGAACCCATATCACGAGATGGCGGGGTCCTCGGTTACGTCACCAGCGCGGGATACGGTCACCGTCTGGAGCGCACGATTGCCCTGGGATACCTGCCCCGTGAGCTGGATGACATATCTGCATTCGAGATCGAGGCATTCGGACGCTCCTATAGCGCGGTCCGGGGGGCTCGCAGTCCGTATGACCCGCGTATGCAGCGACTGAAAGCGTAGCGATGGAGAAAACTCGTGATGAACCATGAAACGATAAGCAAGGCACGCGATACGCTGAAACACATACCCGTGTTCGACGGCATCGATGCCGGATCGGTGGACATCGAGCGGCTCGGCGGTCTTACCAATCTTGTATTCCGTATCGGCTTCGGCGACGACGCTTGGTGTTTGCGGCTGCCCGGCGCGGGTACTGAGGAATACATCGACCGTGCCAACGAGGCCCAGGCCGCGCGCGAGGCCGCGCGCGCCGGCGTAAGTCCGGAAGTACTATATGCGGATCCCGACAGTGGGATCATGGTGACCCGGTTTATCGAAGGCACCGAGACCATGACACCGGATGCGTTCAAGACCCGGACGGGTGCTCCGGGCCGTGCCGGGAAGGCATTCCGGAAACTCCACGCATCCGATGCGACGTTCAATTTCCGGTTCGAGCTGTTTGCCATGATCGACGACTATCTTGGCATATTGTCAGGCAAGACCGTTGATCTGCCCGACGGTTACCACGACGTCCTCGAGGAGTCAGAAATCGTCAGGCGAGCGTTGAATGCACACCCTCTTCCCGGATCCGCATGTCATTGCGACCCCTTGTGCGAAAACTTTCTCGACACCGGAGATCGGATGTGGATCGTGGATTGGGAGTACTCCGGTATGAACGATCCGATGTGGGACCTTGGCGACCTGTCGGTCGAGGCCGGGATGGATTCAGTTCAGGATGAAGAAATGATCCGGGCCTACTTCGGCGGCGACCCCCGGCCCTACGAGCGCGGCCGCATCGTCATCTACAAGGCCATGTGCGACCTGTTGTGGACCCTGTGGGGTTTGATCCAGCACGCCAACAACAATCCAGCCGAGGACTTCTGGGCCTATTCCACCGGCCGCTTCGCACGCTGCAAGGCACTCATGGCCACAGCCGATTTCCCCCGCCACGTGGCCGCCGTGGCGCACGGTCCGCCTTGATCAGAAAAGTGCCCGCCGCACGAATGCGTGTCGGCGGACATCGAATTCGGGTCAGCCGATATTCGTCATCGCATTGTCAATCGCGTTAACGATCTCATCGATATCGTCTTTGGTGCAGATCAGGGCCGGGCTCAGACAGATGGTGTTGTTGAGTTTGTGAAAACTGCGATTGGTACGTCCGATGATCACGCCCTGCTTCAAACATTCCGCCGCGATTTTCATCACCACGCCCTCTTCCACCGGCTCCTTGGTCTGACGGTCCTTTACCAGTTCCGCACCCACGAACAGTCCCTTGCCCCGGACGTCGCCGATGAGCGTATGCTTGTCCTGAAGTCCCCGCAGCTGGTCAACGAGGTAGTCGCCCATGGTGTTGACGTTGTCGAGCAGATTCTCCTCCTCGATGATGCGCATGTTCTCCAGCGCCGCGGCCGGGCCGGCGGCACAACCGCCGAACGTGCTGATGTCCCTGAAGTAGCTCATCGGATCGGACGGATCGGACTTGAAGCCATCGAAAAGCGCTTCGGTGGTGACGGTCACCGAGATGGCGGCATAACCGCTGGCGACGCCCTTTGCCATGGTGACGATATCCGGCTTGACGCCGTAGTGCTGGTATCCGAACCATTTGCCGGTCCGGCCCATGCCGCATACGACTTCATCCATGTGCAGGAGCACCTCGTACTTTTTGCAGATTTCCTGGATGGTTTCGAAATAGCCTTCCGGCGCGGGAATGACGCCCCCGCCCGCCGTGATGGGCTCGAGTATGAGGCTGCCCACGGTGTCGGGGTCTTCCTGCAGAATGACTTTCTCCAGTTCCCGTGCGGACTGCTCGCCGAAATTGGTGTTGTCGTCGTAGGGCGAGCGGTAGATCGAGCAGTGGGGCATTTCGACGAAGCCCGGGGTAAACGGGCCGTACTGTTCCTTTCTCTCTTCCTGACCGCATGAGCTGAGCGTCGTGATGGTGGTGCCGTGATAATCGCGGTCCCGATAAATGATCTTGTATTTTTGGCCGTTGTGCTTCGCGTGGGCGAGCTGCCTGACCATCTTGTAGCCCTTTTCGTTGGCTTCGGACCCGGAATTGGAATAATAAACGCGGCTCATTCCCGGCATTTTCTCGATCAGCTTCTCGGCAAACCGCGCACCCGGGATGCTGCCGTGCGATCCGGCGAAGTAGCACATCTTCAGCAGCTGGTCGTGCACCACCCGCGCCATGGTTTCTCTTCCGTAGCCCACGTTGACCGTCCATACGCCGCCGGACACGGCATCCAGGTATTCCCTGCCGTTGATGTCCGTTACGCGCAGGCCCTTTCCCTCCACCATGACCATGGGATCGGAGCTTTCGTAGGGCTTGTGCTGACTCAGGTGATGCCAAACGTGGGCCTTGTCGCTGGTTACGATATCACTGCTGTATACCTTATCGAGACTGTAGTTCATGGCGTTGTCCTCGGTTCACGGCCCGGAAACGCGGGTCCGGGCCGATAGATTCGCTGGTTTGCAGTGAATACTAGCGAATCGTTCTTTATTTCCCAAATAGTTTCGCGCTTCGGTCCCAAATTTCGATTCGATCCGGCTCCATTCAGGTCTCATATGGCCGTATCTCTGGCATGGTCCATATAAACCTGTTGAAGTTTACGCACGACCGGTCCGACCGTTCCGTCTCCTATTGGCCGGTCGTCGATCGCAACCACCGGGCAGACATACGTCGATGCGGCGGTGATGAACACCTCATCCGATGCGTACGCTTCTTCCAGGGTAAACGTTCGCTCGTCAAGAGATAGCTCATTGGATTTGACCAGTTTCAGCAGGCTGGCTCGTGTGATCCCCGGCAGGATGTCGTTGGTCAAAGGGTGCGTGATAACGACATTGTCCTTGACGATGTAAGCACTCGAAGACCCGCCCTCGGTAACGTGGCCGTCCTTGATCATCAGCGCCTCGTAGGCACCGGCGTCGCTCGCAGCCTGTTTGGCAAGCACCTGGGCCAGCAAGCCGACCGATTTGATATCCCGCCTGGCCCAGCGCAGATCTTCCACGCTCCTCAGTCTTACGCCTTCCCGGCTGGCCTGATTTTCGACCAGTGATTTGACCTGGCTGAACATGACCACCGATGGCTCGAGGTCGCCGGTGTATACGAAATCACGATCCGCCACGCCGCGCGTAATTTCCATGTAGACAATCCCCTCATCGAGATTGTTTCTACTTACGAGTTGGCGAATCACCTCGAGAATTTCGTCCTCGGTCATGGACTCAGGAATGCCTATCTCACGCAGTGAACGGCGAAGCCGGCTCATATGACCGTCGAAGTCGATCAATTTGCCGTCCATGACCGCCACCACCTCGTAAATACCGTCGGCAAACAGGAAACCACGATCGAATATGGAAATCCTGGCTTCGCTCTCGTCGACGAAGACGCCGTTAACATAAACCGTTCTTGTCATCTTCTCTCCAAATGGTAGAAAAAAACCAACGCAGATAATGATCTCGCCCACTACCGGCGGTCAAGAAAACTACCGGACCTGTTGCCCGTGGGTTCACTAAATAACTCATTACGGTCTTCGCAACCTTAGCATGAAAAGATTTTCCTCCGATTAGTGCAGCAAATCACCGACAATTGATCTTCCACCACAAGACACAAAACCGACCAGGATCGGAAACCGGTGCTATCATCCGATAAGCATGTCTGGTCTCTCATGTTCAATATGCGCCCCCTTATCAGCAGTGCTTCGCGCAAATGCTGTGGAGCGCGGCTGAGCTCAAACGTTCGGTGGGCGATCAAAATTCTGAAACGAGGCCACGGTAATCAGAATTCTCCCGGAGGGGATTTCGTTCTTCGCGACAGACGGACAAATGGTCGTTCAACGACGCGCACCCGTTTCATGAGTTTGTGATATTGCAACTCGCGGAAAGCGTAGATTTCGACCCATAGGTTTTCCTTATACTCAACACCATAGGGCCGTTTCAGGCTGGCAATTGCGATATTGCACTTCGCAGTGGGGGACCAGATGGCCGCGCTGACAAGGCCAACCTCGCGTGTTTTGGCGTGGTAGACGATAGCGTGTTCGGCCGGTTCGTTACCTTCGATGTCCAGGCCGACGAGCACAAATCGATCCCCGTTGTTCTGCCTGGCCTCGACGATCGCTCTCTTACCGTTGAAGTGATGCTTGTTGAGATCGACCATCCAGCCCAGCCCGATTTCGTCGGGCCGGCGAGCACGATCCGGGCGCAACGCTGCGTCGCTGGTAACGAAATCGCCGTTGGCGACGATGAAGCCGGCCTCGATGCGGGTACGGTCCAAGGCGCTGTACCCGACCGCTCGGATGCCCCGCATCCGGCCCGCAGACCAGAGCCTGTCCCAGAGAGAGACGGCAAGGTCGTTCTCAACCCAAAGCTCGTAACCAAGGTCGCCGGTGAAGCCGGTGCGTGACAGGGTCACGGTTCCGTTCTGGTGGTCGAATTCAGCGATATCGAACGGCTTCAGGCTTGTCGCGTCGGCAAACCCGGCATCGACCAGGATTGCCGCCGACGTCGGTCCCTGCAGGGCCAGGCCCGCCACGGTGTCCGTCTCTTCTTCGATAGTAATATCGTAACCGAGGCTGCTGTCTATCAACCAGGGAAGGTGTCGATCCTGGCAGCACAGGCGGAAGCGTGTCTCGGTGAATCTGAACAACGTCCCATCGTCCAGCACATACCCCTCATCATCGCACCAGGCCGTGTATCGCACCTTCCCCGGTTTCTGGCGGGATACGTCTCTCAATGTCAGGCGGTTGAGATAGCTTTCCGCATCCGGGCCCTCGATGCGGTATTTGATCATGGGTGTGATATCAAACAGCGCGGCCGTGGAACGGATGGCAAAGTACTCGAGCTCCTCGTCCGCGATGAACGATGGCGCGTCATAGCCCGCCCAGTCATACCAGTGGCCGCCGCTCATTAACGCTGCAATCCGCTCGTGAAACGGTGTCCGCCGTTGTGGGATAAGGAAATGTTGCTGCAGAGCAAAGCGCCGATCCCGGTCGACTTGGGTGTTCAGAATGCCTGAGGTGGAGCGGTTGGCCATGGTCAGTTTCCCGTATTGTCCGCGATCACTTCCCGCGCGGCATTGAGGCCGGAAGCGCCGCAAATCCCACCGCCCGGATGAGTTCCTGCGCCGCAGATATACAGGTTGTCTATGGGACTTCGGTAGTCCGCCGCACCGAACACCGGGCGCAGAGCATACATCCTGTCGATCTGAAGTTCACCGTGATGCCAATGACCGCCGGGTGCGAGACAAGCGGCCTCGATATCGACTGGCGCCAGCAATTCGGAAGCAACGATGGATTTGCCGATGCCCGGGGCCAGGCGTTCCAGTTGTCGTATGATGGTCTCCCGCAGGCCTTGTCTGGTTGACGCATTCCATCCCTGCTTCAGGTCATACGGCGTATTCTGAATCGAGATGGAAACGGTGGCTGCACCCGCAGGTGCCATGGTGGAATCCGATGCGCTCGGGAAAACCATCTCGAAGCAGGGTTCATCCGCTACTTCGCCATATTTAGATGGGTTGAAGCCCTGCTCTACCCGATCGATCGAGGGCGCGCATACTATCCTGGCCGTTTGCATGTCCGGCTGCAGGCCGTCGAATTCGGGCGGCCGGTCCAGCGCGAGATTGAGCTTGGAGACGTTTCCCCGGGTGCGGATCGACCGGGTGTCGCGGACGAATCCCGTATCAAGTTCGCGGGGGCCCACCAGTTGCATAAAAGTGGTAACCGGACTGATCGCGGAGACCACGCATCCGGCGCGGATTTCCTCACCCGCTGCCGTAACGATGCCGGCAGCCCGCCCGCGTTCGATAAGAATTTTTCGTACTGCACAGCCGGTTCGGAACGTTGCGCCAGCGCGCTCGGCGGCAACATGAAACGCCTTCATCGCCGAGCCCATGCCGCCCTTGGGTACAATCTGCGCACCGCGTTCACCGGCTACTTCGCCGGCCAGACGATAATACAGTCCCAGCAGAGATGTCGGCGAGCGCGGCCCGAGATGAACGCCAAGCGTAGCGTCGAACGACAACAAGCCCTTCAGCCTGTCGTCACTGAGATCCTCGTCGGCGACATCGGCCACACACATCAGCATCATGCGAAGAAACTGGCGCATTTCCTCTTTCCCGGAGAGCTTTAGCTGAAGCGCGGTCCTCGCCGCCTGGAATTTCTGGCCCGGGGCAGACGCACCCGGTTGGACCGGTGTCGTGTTGATGAAACGCTGCAGCAGGGAGGATTGAAACAGGAGTCTGCGGCGTAACTCCTGCCAGACCGTTGCATTTGCCCTGTTCAATCCATCTGCAGCATCGCCGTAGGCTCCCTTCATTACCAGGTGTTCACCGGTTTCGGAAAGACAAACCGTCGGCACCGTGGAATTCTTGAGTGTCAGGCCATGTTTTTCCAGTTCGAGTGCTTGAACGACTTCAGCATTCAATCGGTTGAGCAGATGGGCTACCTGCGATACTTTGAAACCGGGCGACAGTTCGACGGTACGCGCCATGCCGCCGGTTTCGCCGGCGGCTTCGATCACCGCTACCCGGCGTCCGCTTTTCGCAAGAACGGCCGCGGCGGTCATGCCGTTGTGCCCCGCCCCGATAACTAGCGCATCATATGACGTCATGGGCGGCGCTCACGTGGCTGGTTTTTCGGGAAACATCCTTCAGGATTTCGATCGCGGCATTGCGCCCGGGCGCACCCATGACCCCGCCGCCGGGATGCGTAGACGATCCGCAGATGTAGAGTCCGCGGATCGGACTGCGGTACTGGGCATAGCCGGGGATCGGCCGGTTGAAGAGCAGCTGATCGAAAGTGAGTTCGCCCTGAAAGATATTGCCTTCCGTCAAGCCAACTTCTTCTTCGAGTTCGTGCGGCGTACGCACTTCCATGTGGATGATACGATCGCGAAATCCCGGCGAATAATCCGAGATTTGACTGACTACGGATTCGCCGAAGGCATCACGGTCATGCGGCGTCCAGTCCCGACCCTCCACCTTCGGCGGACAATACTGCACGAAGCAGCTCATGAAGTGTTTGCCCGGGGAGGCCATGGTCTGGTCGATCGTGGTCGGAATCATCATGTCGAGGAAGGGGTCGGTGGACCAGTGGCCGGCCTTCCAGTCGTCATAGGCGCGCTCCATTCGCGCGATGGAATCAGTGAAATGCAGATCACCGCGAATGCATGGGCTGTTCGCGGGCAGTGCCGGAAATTCCGGCAGGCCGTCGAGCGCGATGTTTACCTTTCCGGAAGAGCCGCGCATTTTGAAATTGCGCACCTGTTTGACGAACGATTCCGGCAGGTCGGATTTATCGACCAGTTTCAGGAAAGTTCGGTTGACATCGGCGTTGGAGGCAACGATCCGAGCCCGATACTCGTCGCCGTTTTCAAGCGCCACGCCGGCGGCTCGGTCGCCCCGCACCAGGACTTTTGACACCGGGGCGTCGGTCAGAATAGTGCCGCCCGATGCCCGAAATGAAGACGCAAGCGCCTGCGTAACCGCACCCATGCCGCCGCGGGCGTAGCCCCATGCGCCGATTGAGCCGTCTACCTCGCCCATGTAGTGATGGAGCAGTACGTAAGCGGTGCCTGGCGACATTGGGCCGAGGGCGGTACCGATGATGCCGGACAGGGCGAGATAAGCCTTGACCACATCGGATTCGAAATACTCGTTGAGGAAATCCGATATTGACATGGTCCAGAAGCGAAGCGTTGCGGCCATTTGTCTGGGCGGAAGATCATTGAACTTGCGGGCAAGATAGAGCAGCTCACCCAAGTCTCGTGGTTTCAGACTTGCGGGGTCCGGCGCCGTTCGCATCAGCAGGGGTTGGATGAAGCGACACTGCCTGGTTACATCACGGGCGTAACGTTCATAGGCTTCACCATCCCGTGCATTGTGGCGTGCAAACTCGCGCCGGTGCGAGTGATGGTTCCTGTAGGAAGCAAGAAAATCTCCATCCCGCGTGAAAACTGCGCCACCTTCATAAGCAATGACCTGCAGCCCGTGGCGGGGCAGTTCCAGATCGCGCATGATTTCCGGGCGGAACAGGCTGCAGACATAAGAGCAATTGGAATAGAGTACGCCGGGAGTCAGTTCCCGGCTCACGGCGGCGCCGCCGATCCAGTCGTTCTTTTCGACCACCAGCACATTGAGTCCGGCGCGCTGCAAATAGCAGGCGTTGACCAGTCCATTATGGCCGGCGCCAATGATTACGGCATCGTAGAGCTTTTGAGTCGCAGTTGTCATGCGCATTTCTCATACTTCGGAAAAGACCACTGAGTGTACACCCAGCGCGGGCTGCGTCGGCGCCTCGTAGGTCGCAGTGTCCTCGATCGCATCAGGATCGAACAGGACAGAACCGTGAACCAGGAAATTCGGCGACCCTCTGAATTCCGGCCTCCGCCGGTATCACGTCCGTTGTCGTTTCCGGAGGGACGCTAACTATGCCCGGCTGCCGCCGTCCAGGACCAGCGGGTAACCGGTCATGAACCGGGCCGCGTCCGAAGCGGCGAACAGGGCCAGGTCCGCTACCTCTTCCACCGTACAGACGCGATTCAACGGCACGGCCTCGGCGGATTCTCTCAGCCCGGTCTCCGCATCGATACCGCGCTGGTCGAATTCCCCGCGAAGCATTGCAGTGTCGACATCACCTGGGCACAACGCCACCACCCGTACCCCTTCGCGCGCATGATCCAAGGCCATGGCTCTTGACATCTGGATTACCGCACCTTTGCTTGCACAATAGGCAACGAGATGCCGGCTGCCGCTGAGCCCGGCGTCCGATGCGATGTTGATGATAACGCCGCCACCCCGTTCCCGCAGTGTCGGTATCGCGGCACGGCAGATATAAAACATCCCGTTCACGTTGACATCAAAGGTGTTGGACCACTGCGCGTCGTCGGTCTCGTCCACGCTCGCGTGATAAATGACACCCGCGGAATTGACCACGATATCGAGCCCGCCCATCGTCCGGGCCGCGCGCTGAACCAGCTCTGCACAAAAACCACGATCCGTTATATCGCCTGGCAGAAACTCCGCAAGATTGCCATGTCTGACCATGACCTCATGAATGGCCTTCCCTCGCACCTCGTCTCGGCCCGTGACGACTACGTTTGCACCCGACGCTGCGAGGCTCTCCGCTATCGCCCGGCCCATGCCGGACGTGCCGCCGGTAACCAGCGCAGATTTGCCTCGGAAGTCATACTTCGGCCTGTCTGAACTCACGGCAGGATTGTTACACGCGTGATTCCACGCGCTTATCGAGCTTTCTGAATCTCATTGCGAGAGAGATGAGCAGCACACCCAGCAACAAAGCGGCGATGCCGATTACCCACGAAATGGTCACGACACCGCTGCCCGGCCACAGGATCAATACCACCCCGACTATTACCGCAATCCCACCGAGGGCCATCATCAGCCCCCTGTCCGGATCATCAGCGGACAGCTGCCGCGCGGCCATGATGTAGCTTATTCCCATGAACAAAATCAATACACCGAAAAGAATGAGCAGCGCGCGCAAGGATCCCTCGGGCCAGAAAAGCAACACCGCGCCGATACCCAGGCTGACTAGCGCCTGAGCAAAATATTCACGCCCCCTCGAAGCGCGGAATGCAAAGACCAATCCGGCAATACCGTCGACAATACAGTAAATAGCGATACCTATTACCAGAACGCTCAGGCTGAGTGTCGGCCAGAACAGAGCAAAAATACCTAGAACTGAGGCAAAAATACCGCGCACAAGAAACGACCACCAAATGTCGCCAATCCTGTCACTCATCCCGGCACGTACTCCTGCTACCACAACCTGAGCACGTGCTCGCTTTTCTTCGTTCATGTCAACCATTGATTTGCTCTCTCATGTTTGGGGATACTGGTTCGAAACTCCGGATTGCGACTAATTTTCGACCTTGTTCGGGAAAGAAACTTCCAGCACGACGCACCCTTCTTCTGTACTGAAAGGGCCGTGGACCTCTCCCGGCGGCCGACTGGCGTAGTGTCCGGGCTCGAGCCACATGCCGAACGCTGCATCGAAAAGACGTCCGGCGATGATGAAGATTTCTTCCGGGTAATCGTGGCTCTTGCCGCCGAAAGCTGTGGTGTCCGCACCCGCAAGAAAGCGGGTCAAACGCGTGTACTCACCGGTGTCTTCATCGATGCTCAGGGTAAGCTCTTCCGCGATCCCATCCATGCCGGCGATCGGCCGCCAGGCCTTGTCGCTCTCCACCTCGAGAGGATTCCAGTAAGTCGTGGTTGATTTGGCCATAGTCGAATTCGGTAGCGTTTTGACTGTCTAGCACAATGGCGTCTCGATTGCCAATGAACGTGAGAATCGACGGCCTTCCCGGTCTCCTGCTCGAGAATTGAATCGTAAAGCCGCACGCTGTGTGCCCGCGGGCTGATGATGGCGGTCGAGCTGGTCAGGGACAGGAACTCAAAAGAACCGGCTACGAAAGAAATGGCGCGGCTTTTCGAACTCACGCGCAAACACGGTCTGATAGCGAGTAAATAGGGTGCGTACCGAAATGTTTTGCGCATATGTCCACCGCTCCGCATCCAGTACGATGATATCGAGTTTTTCGATCACGCCATCAACCGGCGCCGCTCCTACACCTAACCTGCTTATTGACACGCATGAGGCGCGCCTCGCGCCGATTCGGCATGTAGTAGGCGTTCCTCGTGCGATTCCGAAACTGTAGGAGGCGCGCCTCGCGCCGATTCCGGATTAGCCGTTCAATTTTTCCTCGGCGATTTCTCTCATACGGTACTTTTGCAATTTGCCCGTGACCGTCATCGGGAACCCGTCGACGAACCAAATATACTTCGGCATCTTGAAGTGAGCGATCCTGGGTTTGAGAAATTCCCGGATGCCCACTTCTGAGATCGTCTCGTTTTCGCGCGGCAGGATCCAGGCCATGATCTCTTCGCCGAAGTACCGGTCCGGTACGCCAAAAACCGCGGCCTCGGCAACGGCGGGATGTGTGTAAAGTACATCCTCGATTTCCCGTGGGTAAATGTTTTCACCTCCTCGGATGATCATCTCTTTCAGGCGCCCCGTAATCTGCACGTACCCGTCCGCATCCATCAAACCCAGGTCACCCGATGCCAGCCAGCCGTGCTCATCCACGGCTTTGCGCGTGGCCTCATCGTCGCCAAAGTACCCCTGCATGATGTGGTAGCCGCGAAAGCAGATCTCGCCCTTCTCTCCAAGGGGCACGGTCTGCCGGCTTTGCACGTCGACAATCTTCACCTCTTGATGAGGCAGGTTCCTGCCGACAGTATTGATCCGCCGTTCCAGGCTGTCGTCACGCTCGGTTAGGTGTGTCAGCGGTGACGCTTCAGTCTCACCATAGCCGATCAGGATCTCAGAACAGTACATGTCCTCGATGACCTGGTTCATCAATGCGGGAGGACAGGGTGCCCCCGCCATGATCCCGGTACGCAGGCTGGACAGGTCGAATTCCCTGAAACGGGGGTGCTCCAGTTCGGCAATGAACATGGTGGGCACGCCGTGGACCGCCGTACACTTTTCGTTATCGATGGCCTCGAGTACCTGAAGCGGATCGAAATGTTCGCAGGGGATGACGTTGCAGGCGCCCACCGACGCACACAACAGATTTACCAGCACCATGCCGAAACAATGGTAGAAAGGCACCGCCACGGCCAGCCGGTCGGTATCGTCGAAATGCAGTGCACGCGCCGCGAACCAGGCATTGTTCAGGATATTGTGGTGAGTCAGCAGCACGGCCTTGGGAAATCCGGTCGTGCCGGACGTGTACTGGATATTGATCGGGTCATCGAAGTCAAGACCGGCAGTGGTCTCGTCGAGGATTTCAGGCGTGACGGCCGCAGCGGCCGTCAGGACATCCGACCATACCGTGAAACCCGCATGTTGTTCGGCTCGAGTGTTTTCCGGATCCACCGGGTCGTAGAGGACGATTCGGCGCAAGGATGGAAACGACCGACTGCTGATCAGACCCGGCCCGGCGTCCTCAAGTTCGCCGATCAGCCCGGTCAACAGCGCGACATAGTCACTCGTTCGAAACGACGGGATCGTGAACAGCCCCTGAATCTCCGACTTCTCCAGCGCGTAGGCGAGTTCCTTTACCCTGTACGCGGGGTTGATATTGACCAGGATGGCGCCCATGCGCGCCGTGGCTAACTGCAGCACCAGCCATTCGATATTGTTCGTCGACCAGATCCCTATGCGATCACCGGGAGAGAATCCCATGCCGAGCAGACCGCGTGCCGTCGTGTCGACCGCCGTTGCAAGCTCACGGTAGCTGAGACGCCTTCCCTGGGGCAGGGAAACCACCGCGTCGTTTTCCGGAAACCTGCCGGCTATAGCGGAAAAATGTTCCGGAATAGTCGCACCGAGCAGTGGTTCATTGCCGCCCCGGTGGTAATAACTATTTCTTGCACGGCTCATGATTTGCCCGGCGAGCGTACGGCGGCCAGATTACAGAAAGCCCGGTGCCGATGAAAATACCGTCCAACGCCGAAAGTCCATGGCCTTCTCGACGCGTGCCCGGGCAAGATCCAGTGCCGCCCGCCGAGGTGTAACGTTTTCTCCAACTGCCGCACGCAGGACCAATTGCGTGTTGCGCCGAATCTTCTCTTCGATCGTCGCGAACACGGCCGCTTCATTCGATCCCTGATACTCCATGGCGGCGCAGATGACCCCGCCGGCGTTGGCGATGAAATCCGGTATATTGATAACACCCTTGTCGTGAAGGTATGCCTCGGCCTTTTCCGTCGCGGGAATGTTGGCCCCCTGTACGACTACCCTTGTACTGAGCCGCGAGACATTATCCGCGCGCAGGACATCGGGTCTTGCCGCCGGAATCCAGATATCACAATCGATGTCGAGAATTGCATCCAGGTTGCCCTTCCTGCCCCCTTCGCACTCGGCTACACTCTTGCCCTGGCTTTTCAATTCGCGCAGCCCGTCGATGTTGAGCCCGGCGGGATCACTGACCACTCCTCGCGAATCGGAAGCACCAACCAGTACGGCGCCACGATCTGCGAGAAACCTTGCCGCGTGCATTCCCACCGCGCCGAATCCCTGCACAACCACGCGCGCACCTTCGAGATCGAGGCCGCAATGGTTTGCGGCGACCTCGGAAGCGTGGACAAGCCCCCAGCCGGTGGCACCGATCTCGTCCAGGGGAATACCACCCAGCTCCCGTGGCAGTCCGACCGAACGCCCCACCTCGTCCCTCACCCAGGCCATGCATTCTTCATTGGTGCCCATATCGGGTCCGAAGATATACTCACCGGTATTGCGCAAGGACGACGCGAAGGCCCTGATCAAAACTTCCTTGTCCCGTCTGGGCATTTTCGGGTCGCCGAAAATAACCGACTTGCCTCCGCCGTGGGGCAGTCCCGCAGCGGCGTTCTTCAACGTCATGGCTCGAGCCAGGCGAAAGCACTCCTCGGTGGAAACATCCGGCGCCATGCGCAAACCGCCGATGGCGGGTCCCGCCGCCACGTTATCCACCACCAGAACGCCTTTGAGCCCGACTGCGGGTTCATACACATGGATGATCTTGGTCGGTCCAAGCTCGTCAGCATATTGAAAAGCATTTTCCATCCGTTCACCACAATCGATACGACACGGCGTAAATAGACCACAAAAGGCCCGGAATTCCGATGATACAGGTCAATGCCAACACGATCAGAGTTTGATTTTCGTCAATTGAATCCATACGGCGTACGTGCATACTGACTTTGAAAGCCCGTAATTGTAAGCATACCGAGGTTGTCCTTATGGTGGAACGATATGTGCGGCCGGAAGGGGAGATCGTGGCGCAATTCGATGTGCGCTTCAGTCGGTTTATCGAACCGGGCGGCAAAGTCGTATGTACTCCCCTGCCACCTTGGGCCGACGATTCTGGCGTACTGATACCCATCTACCGCACCATGCTGCAAACGCGCGCCTTCGATGCCGCCGCGCTGAAATTGCAGCGTACCGGCAGACTGGGCACCTATGCGTCGCCGCTAGGCCAGGAAGCGATCGGGGCCGGCGTGGCGAGCGCTATGCGCGAAGAGGACCTGCTGGTGCCGTCCTATCGGGAGTTCAGCGCCCAGCTCTGGCGGGGCGTCACCATGACTGAGCTGCTGCTTTATTGGGGCGGGGATGAGCGCGGCAGCGACTACCGGGTACCACGCGAAGATTTTCCAGCATGTATACCTGTCGCCAGCCATTGCTGTCACGCCACCGGTGCCGCATATGCGTTCAAGATACGGCGTCAGCCGCGGGTTGCCGTATGCTTTCTCGGAGACGGGGCAACATCGAAGGGGGATTTCTATGAGTCCCTGAATGCGGCAGGGGCCTGGAATGTTCCGGTTGTCTTCGTCGTCTGCAACAATCACTGGGCGATTTCGGTGCCACTGGGCAGACAGACGGCGGCCCGAACGCTGGCCCAAAAGGCTATCGCGGCCGGTGTTGCCAGCGAGCAGGTCGACGGCAACGACGCGATTGCCGTACGTGCGGCGGCCGAGTTTGCGATCGAAAACGCAAGATCGGGTGAGGGACCCCGGCTGATCGAGGCGCTGACCTACCGCCTTGGAGACCACACCACGGCAGATGACGCCAGTCGATACCGGGACGCGGCGGAAGTCAATGCCGCGCGGGCGCGAGATCCCGTAAGCCGGCTTCATGATTACCTGACTGGAACCAAGGCACTGCTGTCGGCCGCGGACGAGGAAACGATGAGCGCAGAGATCGAGCAGGAGGTGGATGACGCCATAGAACAATACCTTGCAACGCCGCCCCAACCGGCAAGTGCAATGTTCGATCACCTGTTCTCCGAGCTTCCCCAATCGATGCTGGACCAGCGGGCGTCCGCCGAGGGAGAACAGGACCATGGCTGAGATTACCCTGGTCGATGCGGTGAGCCAGGCGCTGGCTTATGCGATGAGAGAGAACGAAAACGTCGTGGTACTGGGTGAAGACGTCGGAGTGAATGGCGGCGTATTCCGGGCAACCAACGGGCTGCAGGAATCATTTGGCGAAGAGAGGGTTCTCGACACGCCTCTGTCCGAAACGCTGATCGGCGGCGTCGCAATCGGCATGGCGGCGCAAGGACTGATTCCCGTGGCCGAAATTCAGTTCATGGGATTCGTGTACCCGACCATCGATCAACTCCTGAATCACGCGGCGAGAATTCGAAACCGCACCCGTGGCCGACTCACCTGCCCGATGGTGTTGCGCGCGCCCTTTGGCGGTGGAATAGGAGCACCCGAGCATCACTGCGAAAGCACCGAGGCCCTGTTCGCCCATATACCGGGATTGCGGGTCGTCATCCCGTCTTCTCCCGAGCGCGCCTATGGACTGTTGCTGGCCGCGATACGAAATCCGGACCCGGTGGTTTTCCTAGAGCCAAAGCGAATCTATCGCCTGGTAAAACAGCGGGTACCGGACGATGGAGAGGCCCTGCCACTGGACGTCTGTTTCGTACTTCGCCCCGGAGACGACGTGAGCATCATTTCCTGGGGCGCCATGATCCACGATGTGATTGCCGCGGCTGACCAGCTCGCGCTGCGCGGTATCTCTGCCGAGATCATCGATGTCGCCACGCTCAAACCGCTGGACATGAAAACCATACTCGAGTCGGTCAACAAAACCGGGCGATGTGTTGTCGTTCACGAAGCGGCGTTGAGCGGTGGATGGGGTGCGGAAATCGCGGCGCAAGTCGCCGAGCACGGCTTGATGAGCCTGCTGGCCCCGGTCAAGCGTGTAACCGGCTATGACACCATCATGCCGTTGTTCAAACTCGAACATCTCTATATGCCATCCATCGACAGAATCGCCAAAGCCGTGAATGCCGTCATGGAGTTTGCATGACCGTATTCAACCTACCCGACCTGGGTGAAGGCCTTAGGGAAGCCGAGATCGTGGCATGGCACGCCGGAGTTGGCGATCACGTCGAGAGCGGCGATCCTCTGGTCTCAGTGGAAACGGACAAGTCCATCGTCGAAATACCCTCCCCCCAGACGAGCCGGATCCAGAAGATTTTTGCCGAAGTGGGTGATATCGTCTCCACCGGCCAACCGCTAGTCCAGTTCGGGGAAGGCGAGCGCCATCTCGCAGAGGACAGCGGCACCGTAGTCGGGCAGATCGAGGTCGGTGAACAAAAACTGACCGAGGCGGCCACCGCGGAGCGCGGGCGCCGAGGTGCCGCCGTCAAGGCCACTCCGTCCGTACGCGCACTGGCCCGACAATTCGACGTCGATCTCGGCATCGTCACGCCCACCGGACCCGACGGCACCGTTTCCGCGGAGGACGTCAGGCGTGTGGCGGAACGGTTCGAGCAGCTCGGTCCGATGGAACTGCTGCGTGGTGTCCGCCGCGTGATGGCGGCGAAGATGATGCAATCAGGGGCCGAGGTGATTCCAGCCGCGATATTCGACGACGCTGACGTCGATCGCTGGCCGCCGGGGGTCGAAACAACCGTCAGATTGCTCAAAGCGATGGTTGCGGGCTGCAGGGCGGAACCCGCTCTGAATACCTGGTTCGACAGTCACTCGATGGGACGGCGGGTGCTCGAGCGCATCGACATCGCCGTTGCTATGGATACCGAAGAAGGTCTGTTTACACCGGTCATTCGAGATGTCGGCAACCTCGATGAGCCCAGCCTCGGCGCGGGGATGGAAAAGATCAAAGCCGACGTTGCCAACCGCACGATACCGGCCCGGGAAATGTCCGGTTACTCCATTACTCTGTCGAATTTCGGCATGATCGGCGGGCGATACGCAGTGCCCGTCGTGCTGCCTCCGACGGTGGCCATACTGGGAGCAGGGCACATCGAGCCGCGGCCCGTCGTAGCCTCCGGTGACATTGTTTCCCATCGCATTCTGCCTCTGTCACTGACATTCGACCATCGAGCGGTAACGGGTGGAGAAGCCGCCAGATTCCTGGCGGCCGTGATCAGCGAACTGGAAAGCGCCCGATAATCAATCCTATTCTTCGTGCTTACCCTGGCGCTTTTCAGGACGCAGTATCCTATAGGCCCCCAGGTTCCAGAATAACACCGGGTCTTTTCCCGCGAACCAGCCGCCCTGGACATCGAAGAGAAACTTGGGTGCTCGCTCCGCGTTGTTCGAATCGTCCCTTCGGACATACTTTCTGGGATACGTCACGCCATCGTTGTGTTCGATCCGGAGGCTGCCCTCTTCGTAGTTCTTTTCTCCGCCGCCGCGCCCCCACAGGATGATGGTCAGATTGTCGCCCGAGGAAGCGGAAACCGGTTTCCAGGTGACGCTGCGTGGCAGACGGGCATACTGCTCGACGTTCCTGCCGTCGGATGGTTCCTCGGCCTCCGGTTCGGGCTCGTCCGCAACGCCAGCTTCCTCCAGCACCTCGTCCCAGGTTTTCTGAGATGAATCGTCTGTGGGTTCCGAGACCCCGGACGCGTCAACGCTGTTGGAATCATCGGAGTCCGTTTCGCTATCGGTTTCGTCCTCTGATTCACCGTCGTTTCCTCCGGATATGGTGCCCGTGGCAACCTGCGACGATGACGAACCTTTGCTGCCTCCTCCACTGGTTAGATCGCTGACTTTGTCGCAGCCAATGAACAATATCGAGACGAGTAAGGGAATTAAGTGCTTGCAGGTGTGCGTGGCTACTGTCTTCACTCACGGGTCCGGTTTGAAAACGCAAAAGTATCCTAAACACGGATACCGATCAATTAGTTTTGGCTGCGTCCGTTCGGTGCTCAGTCAGAGCGACGCGAATCTATCGAAGTGATTCTACGGCCGGGCACCGGTACCAAATCATGAGGAACTCCGGATTTTTTAGCGTTGCTGGTGGGAAATCCAGTTACAAAGGCAATTCGTTCAGAATACACTAGCCGGTTGAGCAGTCGCTGTTGTTGGGTGGGCGGGCGAAGCATCTTGGAAAATCATCACCGTTACCTGATTGACTAGTTTATCAAGGCTGTAACCTGCATTCATCAAACCAAATACATCGATAGAACATGAACATACCCGGCATTCAGACGGCACGACGCGCCACCCTGCCTCTGCGTGTTCACGTCGCAGTACTGCTGATCAGCGCACTACTGCTGATCGGCGGCGTGCTGGCTTGGCTGGGTTACCGCAGTTCGACCGATGTACTGACCAGCGCTTCCGACCAGATGCTCCGTCAGGTCGCGAAGAGCCTGGACGTGTCGATACGAGCGGCGTACGGCCCGGCCGCCACCACCGTCGATCTGCTCTCCAGATCGAGGCTGACCGATGCCCGTGATTTCGAGGAGCGATTGAAGTCTTTACCACTGATGGTCGAGGGATTTGCGGGCAGTCCGCAATTCGAGACTATATATGCCGGATACGCCGACGGCGATTTTTTTATAGTCCGGCAATTACGCACGCCGGACGAGCTGGAGTATTACTCCGCGCCCGCCGATGCGGCATACATGGTGACCAGCAGGGAAATCGATTCAACGGGCGGACAGACCCGAGTCCGCATGTTCTACGACGCCGACCTTGTTTGGCTGGAACGCCGCCGCCTCGAAGGTTCCGATTTCGATGCCAGGACGCGGCCATGGTACCTCATGGCGGCGGAAAAAGGAGAGCGGGTCCTCACTGAACCCTATTTGTTTCACGGCCTCAATGTGGCCGGTCTGACCATCTCGCGGCGATTCGAACTGGGGGGCGGCGTGGTGGCAGCGGATGTGACGCTTGGCCAGCTGTCGCAGACGCTGACGGGATTCGAGATTACGCCATCGTCGAAACTGGTGCTGATCGATCACCAGGGGCGGATTATCGCGCACTCCGATCCACAGGTCGGAATGAGCGTCAGTGACGAAAGCGGAGAAGCGCTGTTGCAGGCGAATGAACTGGACCATACGCCCCTGGGCGCGATGACCCGTTTCCTCGAACCGGGTGCGGTATCTCTGGAATTCACGTTTGCGGACCGCCGGTGGACCGCACGCCTGCGTGAGTTTACGACCCGCGCGGACGACCCATGGACTCTGGTGCTGCTGGTTCCCGAGGATGAGCTGCTGAGCGAGGCCAATCTTCTGCTGCGTCGTTCAACGATGATCACGGTTATTCTGGTTGTCGCGCTCATCCCGATCGCATGGATTATGGCAAATCTGATTGCCAGGCCGCTGAATCAACTCGTCAGCGAAACCGAGCGTATCCGCCGATTCGATTTTCAGGAAGACGTGCACACCGATTCCCGGGTCCGGGAGATAAACGACCTCGCCACGTCCATGAATACGATGAAAAACACCATCGATAGATTCATCGTAATGATCGCCTCGCTCAGCAGGGAACAGGCCTATTCGTTACTACTGAATCGGGTGCTGGCGGAAACCATGCAGGTATGCGGTGACCGGGCCGGCGTGATCTACCTGTTGAACGAAGACGACAGCGCGCTCGAACCCGCTTCGGCTCGTCTGGCGGACGATGTACCGTCGAGGATTCTTGAACCGCTTCAGGTTGCTCTGCCGCCACATCCCGATGACGGTGAACTCGCTGCCGCCCTGGCCGGCAAAGAGGTGCGGATGTTCCATCTGAGCCGGACGGACCAGCCACCCCCCGGCAGAGATTTGTTGGCCCCGTTCTTCGAGGCATTCGACGCTGCCGAGCTCAGTTTTACGGTGGTACCGCTGCGCGACCGAAAGAACCTTTTCATGGGTGCCTTGTGCCTGGTGGATCCGCTCGTTGACAATCGGGAGAGTGACGCCAATGAACAGGAACGTCTCAGCTTCATTGTTGCGTTGTCGGGATTCGCCGCCGTCTCGATCGAGAGCCAGCGACTGCTGAAAATGGAAAAAGATCTGCTGGACGCATTTATCCGGCTGATCGCTGGCGCAATCGATGCAAAATCTCCTTACACCGGCGGGCACTGCCAGCGCGTACCGGCCCTGACCAAGATGCTCGCGCGCGCGGCCAACGACAGCGACTCGACGCCGTATGCCGAATTTCAACTCAACGACGAGGAATGGGAAGCGCTGCACATCGCGAGTTGGCTGCATGACTGCGGCAAGGTCACAACGCCCGACTATGTCGTGGATAAATCGACCAAGCTCGAGACGATCTACGACCGTATCCACGAGGTGCGCATGCGATTCGAGGTGCTGAAGCGTGACGCCGAAGTGCGCTGCTGGCGGACGATCGCCGATGGGGGAGATCGTGAATTCGCGCTCCGGGAGCTGTCGGTGGAGCTGCAAACGCTGAACGATGAATTCAATTTCGTTGCCGAGTGCAACCAGGGCGTCGAGGACACGGCCCCTCAGCGCGTGGAGCGCCTTCGCGCTATCGCGGCCCGCACATGGCGGCGTACTCTGGACGACCGCATTGGCATCTCCTGGGAGGAGCGCAATCGCAAGCAGCGGTCACCCGCAGCGGAGCTGCCGGTGACGGAAATGTTGCTCGATGACAAGCCGGAGCATCTCGTGGAACGTGACGACAGCAGTGAAAGCCCGGATTTGGCTGACCGCGGATTTCATATCGAGATGCCCGAGTATGCCTACAATCGTGGAGAACTCTACAATCTATCGATCGAGCGCGGCACGCTGAGCTCCGAAGAACGGTTCAGGATCAACGATCATATCGTCCAGACCATACTGATGCTGGAGGAATTGCCATTTCCCCGTCACCTGCGCGCCGTTCCGGGAATAGCGGGCGGCCACCACGAGAAAATGGACGGCACCGGTTACCCGAAGGGGCTGCGGCGCGACGACATGCCACTGACCGCGCGTATGATGGCTATCGCGGACATTTTCGAGGCATTGACGGCCAGCGACCGGCCTTACAAAAGTCCGAAAAAACTCAGCGAGGCTATCCGTATCATGTCCCATATGAAGAAGGACAATCATATCGATCCGGAACTCTTCGACCTCTTCCTGGAGTCAGGGGTGTATTTGGCCTATGCAAAAGAGTTTCTCGACCCCGAACAGATCGACGAGGTCGATATCACCGCCTACCGCAGCGGCTAAGTGACCCCGACGTGGGCCGCCGGCGAGTCTACTTTACTTGCCGCGGTGCCGGGCTTTTCCATCATGGTCTAGCCCGCAGTTATCTTTGACAGGTCATGTTGATCGGGTGCGAAGTTTCCGCTTTCTTGCTGGTTTCCGATCGGCCCTGAGCGCGGCTTCAAAGGCACGCCTCGCCCATATGGCGGCCTCCTCGGGATCGTCGAATATATCTTCCGGCGCCAGGTAATAGGACAATTTCACTTTCCTGCCAGCCTTTTCGTACTCGAATCGGGGCAGTCCTCGGTCCTGGAAGTGTGTCGCGGTGGCATCGTCGGCCTTGAGGTAAAGAGTGTCGGCCGCTACCAGGCCAAACATCAGACCATCATGGAACAATCCATGGCCGCCGAACATCCTTTTGGGTTGAACGGGACCGAATCGCTCGAACACTTCCTTCAAATATTCCACGAACTCGCTCATCAACCGTAGTCTTTGTTGTCTCGAAGTTTCTGGATGATTGCAAGCAGCTTGCGCTCATTGGCAAACGCGGCGTACACGAATACTACCAGCGCCACCATGACGAAAATGACCAGCAGCATCACCAATACCGCCAAACCCACTTAGCGCCAGATCCGGATCAAGCTGGTACGCCGATCGATGTACTTCAATTCAGCATCGGACAACATGATATGTGAAGCAGTCGCTATTCCGTCGCTGCAGTGTCAATCATCGGAATGCAATGTGATCACGGACTCACCCCGCCACACACGATGACCAGAACGGCTTCGGCATCGGTGATGAAGGGATGGTTATTTTGGTTCACGGCCGCGAGGGCCGCTCCGCAGGCCAGTTCCACCTTGACGCGGTGTTCTTTGACAAACCGGTCACAGGCATCCTGGGCCTGAGCATCGGTTACGGTGCAAACATCGACGGCGGAACTGGCGAGAAATTCATAGGCCCGGTTGCATACGCGCAGCGCCCCCAGGGACTTCGCCTTCGACGTAATCGCTGGGAGAGTCACGTTGGATCCAGCGAGCTTCGACTGATAGAGGCAATCCGCACCTTCCGTTTCGACGGCCAGCACCCGCGTCGCGTTCAGACCGTTTCTCTCCAGGCCGGCAATTATGCCGCACAGGAGACCGCCGCCGCCCACGGAACACACCACGGTGTCCGGGGTGAGACCGTCCTCCACGACCTCGTCGATCATCGTTGCGTGCCCGGCCCAGACGTCTTCGTCGTCGAAGGGATGAAAATATACGGCACCGGCGTATACGAGTTCTTTCTGCGCTTGCTCGTGCGCCTGCGCCCAGTGTTCGCCGGTTACGACCACCTCGGCGCCAAACAGCGCCAAACCGTCGATCGCCTCCTTTCCGGTGTTTTCAGGAACATATACCGTCACCGGAATTCCAAGCTGCAATCCGGCGTAGGCGACCGCGAGCCCGGCGTTGCCGCCGGAAGAACTGATGAATTTTCGCGCGCCCTTTTCAACCTCACTGACCGCCTTGTACCCCATTCCCCGCATCTTGAACGACCCCGGCGGCTGCAGGGCGTCCATCTTCAGCCAAACATCGCGATCGAGTGCCCGGCTCATCGGGTATGACTTCAACAACGGGGTTTTGATGTGCAGTGGTTTCATTTTCAACCGACAGGTCAAATCTCGGTGCGTGCCTTTTGCAATCCCGCAAGGCTCTCGCGCTGCCGCCCATTGCTCGCCGTCAGCGCCATTGCGCAACGTTGAGTCATTATTTGCAGGAGTGGCGCCCTCGCCGCGATAACTTTACAACTCATCCGCCAACTCCACAAAACTGGATACCACCACGTCCCAGTCCGACTCCGCCTCGAGATCGGTGACTTGACACGGGCCGTGTTCCCGGGGCCGACACACGAATGCCGTCCTCAATCCGCATTCCCGGGCGGCTACGAGATCGCCGTTGTGTGCGGCGACCATCATACATTGGCGGGGCTCAAGGCCCAGCAAACGCGCCGCCGCCAGATAGGCTTCCGGCCGTGGTTTGTAATGCCCGGCGACCTCGGCACCCAGAATCACATCCCAGGGTAAACCCGCCCGTTTCGCCATATTGACCAGCAGTGCCACATTCCCGTTTGACAGAGGCGCGATGACGAATTTTTTCTTCAGCCTACGCAGCCCTTCCACCGTATCCGGCCAGGGATCTAGTCGGTGCCAGGCCCGATTCAGATGATCGAGTTCAGCCTTATCCAGAGCTCCCAGACCAAACCGTTCCGACAGCTTTTCCAGGCTTTCCCGGTGCAGAACATCCAGGATGGTCCACGGCCTCTCGCCGCTTCGCACCTGCTCCATGGACGGCTGATACATCGCGCGCCATGCATCGGCAAGAGCCGCCCAATCGATCTCCAGCCGTCTGTCGCGATTGAGGAGTTCACCTTCACGGACAATACTCGAACGCCAGTCGACGCAGGTCCCGAAAACATCGAACAACAGGGCGCTCACGTCATTGGTCATCGATAGCTCTGTCCATGGATGTTTCCGAACCCGCGCCATCATCGAGGTCGCGGCGCACGATCTCGTTCAGTTTCTCACCATCGTGCAGGTCGGTGAAGTAAACCTGGGTCGGATAGTAGTACTCCTTGTTCATCCGCTTGGCGTTCATGACTCACCCGATCTCCGCCAGGTACCACCGGATGAAGCCGGACGTAAAGGCTTCCATTTCGGACAGCGGGCCGGGTTCATAGTATCTCGAATTGACACCTTTCTGATTGTAAAGAATGATTTTCTTGTCGGCTTCGCTGGTGACGCGCCACATCCAGGTCAGCTCGTCCAGATCGTAGTCCTTGCCTTGTTCCGCATCCTGGTTGACCAGCCAGATGATATCCATGTCCGTACACTGAACCCCGCGAGGCACAAACCTATACAGCACCGCGTGATCCGGATACAAAATACCATAGGAAACCGGGCCGATTTGAATATCCGCGACACCGCCGCCGTACTCCTTGACCCTGCCCAGCAGCGGCGCGACGGCATTGCCGTCCTTGCTGCCCGTGACGAACGGTTCGTACAACGCGTTTCGCGCATAGTAGTACTGGACCAGGCCTGTATCCGTGGGCAGCGACCGGTCGATGGCGGTCGTTGAGTACCCCAGCCTTTCGGCCTCCTCGAGCATGGCCGGCCGAAGTGCCTCGTTGTCTTTTGGCGATTTCAGCGTGTGGCAGCGGGCATACTCCGCGTGTGCCGGTGCGCAGTGGTAGCATTCCATGAAATTCTCAACCGCGAGTTTCCAGTTTGCATCCACGGTATAGGTTTCACGGCAAGCCACCTTCGTGTTTTCGAGCTGGTACGGTTCAAAACTCGAATTCATTTCGTCGATAGCGTCGATCAAGCCCGGCGCACTGTCATCGAGGTTGATAAACACCAGCCCGTGAAATATCTCGCACCGCACCGGCTTCAAGCCATATTTCGATCGATCAAAATCCTTCGGCATGGCGCGCTTCGATCTCAACCTCCCATTCAGCTCGTAAGCCCAGGCATGATAGGGGCAGACAAACGCCTTCACTTCCCCCGCCTCAGCAGTACAAATGCGGCAGCCGCGATGCCTGCAAACGTTTGCAAATGCCCGTACGCTGCACGCGCCGTCGCGAACGACAATAATGGACTCTTCACCCGGTTCCATCAAAAAGTAGCAGCCAGGCTTGGGCAGCTGGCTGACATGCCCCGCGTATATCCAGTTTCGGTAAAAAATGACGTCCAGATCCCTTTGATAGACCGCGTCTGATGCGTAAAACCTGGCATCCAGTGAAAAACCGGGGCGGTACGTCGAGATCAATCCGGCCAGTTCATCCGAGCGATTCAATTCGATGTGATTCATTTTCTAAGACACCACGGGCTGATGGTCTTCTCTTGGGAATCCGTAACGCAGGTCAACCGAATTGTCGAGTTGCCGTGCGTACTGATGACCGGAGTATACCGCGGTGGCAATCGTTCCCGGCGCATGACCATCACCGATGACCTGTATCGATTTGATGCCGTACCCCGCCAGATCATCGGTCGCGTCGAGCGCCGTGTATAAATTCTGCAGCGGCAGCCTGGAAGTGACGGGAAGCAGCGCATCGCATTCGAGCGGCCGTGAAATTTCGGTATAAACACAGCTCAACGTGACAGCGGACTTGCCGACCGCCGAGACGGTGTGTCCACATATAATTTCAACACCCAGTTCCAGTAGACGCCCATGAACGCGATGCTGCTCTAGAGTCGCAAGCGTAAAAGGCGCCACCTCCCCCGCCGATGTAACGTAGACCACCTCGCATCCTTCCTGGCAAAGCTTCTCGGCGAGGACGTTGGCCATGTAGTAGTAGTCGTCGTCATATACGACAACTTTTCCACCAACGCTTTGGCCCCGCAGCATATCGTTGACGGAAATAATATTCGCACCGGGTTCGTGCGGGGCCGGATGGCGGATACTGCGACCCACGCAGTCGGTGCGCCAGGTCGAACCGGTGGCCACCACGACATGCTCGAAACCGAATTCGAGGATGTCCCTTGAGTCGAGCTCGTTCTCCAGGTAGGACTCCACATTTGATTTTTGCCCGATCAAATAGGCGCGGTGGTCGATGACTCTTTTCCACTCGGATAGGCCAGGCAGGGTCGATTCGAGCAGGACGCGACCGCCCAGTTCTGATTCTTTTTCCGCCAGCGCCACGTCATAGCCCCGTTTGGACAAGGCCAGCGTGCACTCGAGTCCGGCGGGCCCGCAGCGCCGCCTGCCGGAACCATCCCCGCATTTCCCTGATGTCGCGTTTGGACATGGCGACGGACTGGATCTGGTCAATTTGATCACCCGCGCCACCGGACGGAGATAGCGTCGGTGTTCGGGTGTAGCGGTTGGTTCCGTGGAACCCGTTGTGAACCAGTTGGACACCGGCCAGTGCACCATGGTCGTGAACCTTTTGCGTCATCAATCGGTGCGTGGGGATGTCGCTGTCATCCCAAAGGCGCATCTCCACGAAACCGGACAGATCACTTGACGGATGAATTTCGCACTCTTCGGTGCACACGACGCTCCAACCCCCTTCGGCCTTCATACCCCGCAGATGGGCCATGGTCCGGGGCCAGCGGAAACCGGCGCCGTTGCAGTGCGACACCTGGTAAAATCGGTTTTTGGCGGTCTTTGGCCCGATCCTTACCGGTTCGAACAGGATCGAGTAGCGGTCATCCGGCAACGTCTTTATTCCTCAACTTTTGTCTCAGATTGACTCCCTGCTGGATCAGGAAACCGCTCGCTCAGCGGAGTCCTGGCCCGGCTTCCGGATTCCTTCGCGCTCGATGTCTTCCATGGTCAGGCGAATGCCGCGGTCGAGGATCCCGACCATGTCGTCGATCTGCGACCGCGTGATGATCAGCGGCGGCGAGAAAACGCACATATTGATCAACGGACGCAGGATCAATCCCAATTTCTGGCAGTGCTCATCGATGCGGGTGCCGATGGCCTTGTGGAAGGCGAGCGATTCCTGAGGTTCATCACCGACACACTCGACGCAGCCGATCAAACCGACGCCGCGCACCTCGCCGACGAGAGGGATAGCGCTCAACTCGCGGATCCTTTTCTGAAAGTAGGGGGCAACTTCGCGGACGTGCTCCAGAATATGCTCCCGCTCGAAAATCTCGATGTTCTTCAATGCCGCGGCGCAGCTTACCGGGTGCCCCGAGTAGGTGTAGCCGTTGGAGAAAACCACACCCCGGCCCCGCTCCCCGGAAACCTGCGCAAAGATCCGGTCCGAGATAATACAGGCACCGAGCGGAAGATATCCCGAGGTCAGCCCCTTGGCCGTGGTGATGATGTCGGGTTCGATGTCGAATACATCCTTCGAGGCAAACCACTCTCCGAGCCTGCCGAAGCCGGTGACAACCTCATCGGAAATGTACAACACGTCGTACTTGCGGCAGACCTCCAGGCACTTCCTGTGGTAGCCCGGCGGCGGCACGATAACGCCTCCCGACGCCAGCACCGGCTCCGCGATGAATGCAGCGACATGATCCGGGCCCAGCTGCAGAATTTTTTGCTCCAAATCGTCCACTTTGGCCCGGCAAAATGCTTCCTCGGTCAAGCCTTCCCCGAAATGGTAATAGTTCACCGACGGCAGAAAATGTACGTTCTCCGTATCGGTGTCCATGAAGGTCTTGTCTCGCTCCTTGCCGCTGCAAGATGCCGCCAGATAGGTGCTGCCGTGATAGGCCCTTTCTCGGGAGATGATCTTTTTCTTCTGCGGCCGTCCCAGTACATTGTTATAAAACTGGCTAAACCGCAACGCGGTGTCGACGGCGGTGGAACCTCCCGTGGTGAAAAACACGTGATTCAAATCCGCGGGGGCAAGGTGCGCGATTTTCTCGGCCAGCACCGCCGCGGGCTTACTGGTGGAACTCCACGGCGAGTTGTAAGGCATCTTCACGACCTGCTCGGCAATGGCCTTTGCCATTTCCTGCCGGCCGTACCCGATCTGGGTACACCACATGCCACCAGGGCCATCGATCAGTTTTTCCCCGTTCTCGTTATACAGGTATATCCCCTCTCCGCTTCCGGCAATGGTCCGGTTCTGGGCGCCTACGGTTTCCAGGGCCTCCCAGGGATGTACCCAGTATTGGGTGTCTAACTGCTTGATTTCGGTCTGATCCACTTCCCTACCGGCTTCCCTATTTGCCATGGATATACTCCGCATTCTAATGAAAGCCCATTATACATTGGCTGTCACACTGCCAAAGGTAAGGCGCCGGGACTATACTGGGTGTATGAAAAAATACGATACCGACATATTGATTCGCAGTTGCTTTCCCTGGTTGCGGCAGGGACAACGATGAAATCACTCTGGCTCGAGCAGGTCTTTGATTCTGTGGCCGACCGGGGCCGCGAGCTGTTGCGCCTACGGGCCAGTGACAAATCGACTGCGGACGTCGAGAAGCTCTGTCGTGCACTGCTGTCCGAAAAGGGGGAGGCGTCCGGCACGGCCCTGGCGCGCGAAGTCGTACAGGCTTACTCAAAGATGAAGGATGAGGAACGCGTCGATTTTTTCGATATGCTGAACTATGTGTTCGGGCCCGACGAGGAAGCGATCATCGCCGCGGCGGATTCTTTCAAGGCATCACGAAAAGTAGACGACTATCTTGTCCTGGCCAAGACCGTGGAGCCCTCGCGCCAGAAGCTTTTCCGCCGCATCAACATAGCACCGAACGGGATCGGAGCGGTCGTCGGCATGCGCGCAGATCTGTTGCGCATTCTCAAAAAACACCCCAGATTCAAACCAATAGACGTGGACCTGCAGCATTTGCTCTCGTCCTGGTTCAATCGCGGGTTTCTGGAGTTGAAAAGGATCGACTGGCGAACCTCCGCGACGATCCTCGAGAAACTCATAAATTACGAAAGCGTTCACGAAATCCAGAGCTGGGCCGATCTGCGGCGCAGACTGGCCTCCGACCGGCGTTGTTTCGCATTTTTTCATCCAGCGCTGCCGGAGGAACCGCTGATCTTCGTCGAGGCTGCACTGGTCAGCGGCATGTCCGACACCATCGCGCCTTTACTCGACATCAACACCCCGAAACTGAACCCGGAGGAAGCCGACAGCGTCATCTTTTATTCCATCAACAACTGTCTTGAGGGCCTGCGTGGAATTTCCTTCGGCAACTTCCTGATCAAGCAGGTTGCAACCGAACTGGCGAGGGAGTTTCCGGGTCTTAAACTGTTTTCAACGCTTTCCCCCATGCCGTTGTTTCGACGGGCACTGCGCGATGACAAGGTGTTCACCAATGAGCGGCTATCGGCGATCCTCAAAGAGGATGCGCAGAACCTCATCGCCGCGGCCGGCAAAGATGATCTTCGCGAAGCCGTCGATGTCTTGCTCACGGATCCGATACTAAACAGCGACTTGCTGGATCGGCCACTCAGGCAACTGGCGCTGGCTTATCTGACGCTCGCCCGTTGGAACAACAGGGCCTATGATCCGGTCGCTAACTTTCACCTGTCCAACGGCGCGCGGCTCGAACGCATCAATACCTTTGCAAACGTATCGCGAAACGGGCTGCAAGAGTCGGCCGGCCTGATGGTGAACTACCGGTACGTACCCGAGGAATTCGAAACCAACCACGAGGCGTTCGTGCACCGCCAGGAAATCCCGCTGTCAAAGAAACTCGCAAAGGATTTCCGGAGCCTGCAGGAACTCTGGTAGCCCCGCAAATCAACCGCACTCGAAGCTCGCGCTATTGATCTACCGCGAATGTACCGCGATCGCCCCCGTACGCCCATCCTCGGGGTCCAGCGCACCTGTGTGCGTGACGAACAAAACCTGCTCTACCTCGTTGAGCCAGAATCCATAAGGTATCCCCAGCCCGTCCCGAAACCTGGGTATCAGGGATAACTCACGCGAAGCCAGGTCGATGATTGCGACTTTGCCCAGGTTTCCCCAAACGCCGACCAGCAGTCTGCCCCCGCTCAGCGGCAAAATACCGGTAATGTTCGCCCGGTCGATAGTGTACAGCTCCTCCGCAAGGCCCGATTCGAACTCGGTGACCCTCAGAATGTTCGATCCCGTACCAGGGTTAAGGCCCGGGCGGTCTTCATAGGAATTAGAGATCCATATTCCGTCGTCCCGGCACAACAGCTTTCGAACGTAACTGATCTTGCGATCCACGTCCTTGAAAACCTGCCAGCCCTGTCCCGACATGTTTCTAAAACGCACCAGCCTGGAGTTGAGTGAATCCCCGACATAGATCCACCGGTCCTTGTCCACGCATATGCCATGGGGGGCGCTGAATTTTTTCCCTACGCCTGAAAAACTCACCCAGCCCTCGCCCTTTAGATTGTCGATCTGGACGATGCGCGAGCCCCAACCGCTGCTGATCAGCAAACCGCCGGTCGGCGATACGGCCATATAGTGGGGCGATTGGAAGGATTCGCCTATCAGAGCTGGATCGAAATATTCGAATCCTTTGAATTCAGGAAAATCGAAGATCGCGAGCCGGTTGGTGAGCAGTTCCGTGGCGACATACCTGCCCTGGAACGCTATGATATCCGCCGGGTTGTTTATGCCTTCGATGAGCAGCGCGGAGGGCTTTTCGATGTCCGGCGCCCCGGGAAAGGGCTGTCCTTCCCCGTTTACCGACGAGGGGAGCAGGACCAGAACCAGCCCGTATACCACGGAAAGGAGAATCCCCTTCACCTGCCTCCTTCAGGGTATACCGATCAACGCCAACCGGCGCGATCCATAAGTTTCACCGCTGACGCATTGTATTCGCCAAGGGACGCAAGGTTGACGGTGTCCGCCTTGAACTCGCCAAACAACGTGAGCGTTTCGCTCATTTCCACACCCGCCTTTACCGGATACTCGTGATTCACTTCAGCATACCACTTCTGAGAATCGTCGCTGACCAGGAACTCGAGCAATCTGATCGCATTCTCTTTGTTTCGTGAATGCCTGATTACACCTGCGCCGCTGACATTCACATGTGCGCCACGATCGTCCTGGTTGGGCCAGATGATTGCCATCTTTTCCGCCGCCATCCTTTGCGCATCGTCTTTGTCGTCGTTCAACATACGCGCCAGGTAGTACGTGTTGGCGATTGCGATATCACACTCCCCCGCGACCGCAGCCTTGATCTGATCACGATCGCCGCCCGCGGGGGATCTTCCAAAATTACCAACCAGACCCTCCGCCCATTTTTCTGTATCCGTCTCGCCATCGGCCGCAATCATGGACGCAACGAGAGATTGGTTGTAGATGTTGCCGGAGGAACGGATGCAAATCCTGCCTTTCCAGCGGCCATCGGCCAGGTCCTCGTAACGAGTGAGGGTTGCAGTATCGACTTTGCCCTTGACGTACATGATCGGTCGTGCCCGGAGAGACAACCCAAACCAGACACCGTCCGGGTCGCGATATTGTACGGGTATGGCTGATTTTAGAATCATCGAGTCGATGGGTTGAAACAACTCCGCCTTGTTGGCCCGGTGGAGACGACCGGCGTCCACGGTAATGAATACATCTGCCGGCGTGAGTTTCCCCTCGCTCTTGAGACGGGCGAGGAGCGCGTCGGCCGCGGCCGTAACCAGGTTGACCGTGACCCCGGTCTGATCGCTGAATTTGTCGAGAAGGGGCTTGATAAGGGCTTCTTTGCGGGCGGAATAGAGATTGACCTCGTCTGCGAACGCCTGATTCAGACCTGTAAAAATAAAGATCAATAATCCCGCAATACTTACCGTCGTTGATTTTTTCATAACCACCCGATACCAGACGCCAATTTTTAATGAGAATGATTCTCATTATGATTAATTTCTCGAGAAAAGGTCAAGATTTTTTTTTGAATTCGACGCGATCAGCCTGGAGCCAGATGTCTCTGTCTGACAAGGGACACGAACAGGATGATCGTCACCAGTAGAATCACCGGGATCACATAGAGACTTATTGCCTGCCAACCCAGGTAGTGGTGAAGCTGACCGGAAATCAGAGCGGTGATCGCCACGGTCAGAAACACCAGTAGATCGTTCAGCCCTTGGACCTTGCCCTTGGCGACGGCGTCGCGAGTCAGCAGACTGGTCGCCCCGATGAAGCAGAAGTTCCAGCCAATGCCCAGCAGGACCAGGGAAGTCAGGAACTGCCAGTACGCGACACCGCCCAGATTGGTCAAGCAGCTCAGCAGCAGGGCGATAGTTCCCGCAATCATCACGCGATAGGCACCGAATCGTTCTATCAGGTGCCCGGTAAAAAAAGCCGGGGCGAACATGCCGAAAACGTGCCACTGAATAACGCTGGCGGTCTGGTCGAAGTGGAAACCGCAATCGATCATGGCCATCGGCGTTGCCGTCATCAACAGGTTCATGACACCGTAGCCGACCATCCCGCTTGCCACCGCGATCACGAAATGCGGTCTGCGCAACACATCCATCAGCGAAATGGATTGCGCCTCGGCGGTCTCGCTTCCGTCTTCTTTTAGCCGCAGGCCCTGAATCAGCAGAAGCGAGCAGCAATAAATCAACGCAATGCACGCATAGTTTCCCGAAAACTCGGCGCCAAAGGTTTCGCGAGTGAGTTTTGCCAGATTGGGACCCGCGAAGGCGGCCAGAACACCGCCGGCAAGAACATAGGAGATGGCACGGCTTCGAAGCTGGTCGCTGGCGGCCTCGGCCGCGGCGAATCGATAGTATTGACCGAATGCGTTGAAAGCGCCCAGCAGCATACTGCCGAGGCAAAAACCAATGAAAGACTGCTGCATGATCGACCACGCGCTAACCACTCCGCCGCTCACGCCCAGCACCGCGCCCAGGGTAAAACCCGCTTTTCTGCCAACCTTCTGCATCATCATGGATGCCGGGTAGGTGGTGATGATGACGCCCACGAACATCAGGGCAAACGGTATGGTGGCCCACTGCGGCTGTGGCGCGATCTGCAGGCCAACCAGCGCCGTCGCGGTGACGAGCAGAGAGTTACCCGACATCATCAACGCCTGGCAAATCGCCAGAATGGCCACGTTGCGCTTCATTTCATCAAAGTTGCGAGAGACGGCGGGAAAGGTCGCGGCATTCTATTCGGTCCGCATCGGTAGCCTGAACACCGGAAGCAAACGCTGCGAGATTCGAAGGCCCTACATCACCGCGCCTGTCTGCCAGGGGACGAATTCGTTGTCCCCGAATCCCAGCGCCTCGCTCTTCGACTGGTCACCGGACGCGATGCTGACGATGCAGTCGAAGATCTCCTCGCCTTTTCGTTGAAGACTGGTATTCCCATCAATAATGTCGCCGCAGTTTATGTCCATATCCTCCTGCATGCGCTGATACATGGGCGTGTTGGTGGCAAGTTTGATGCTGGGCACCGGTTTGAACCCGTAAACGGACCCGCGGCCGGTGGTAAAACAAATCACATTCGCCCCGGAAGCGACCTGTCCCGTAATGGAGCAGGGGTCGAAGCCGGGGCTGTCCATGAATACAAAGCCCTTTTTGCGAACGGGCTCCCCGTAAAGGTAGACATCGGCCAGGTTTGATGTCCCGCCTTTTGCAACGGCTCCAAGGGATTTTTCCAGTATGGTCGTCAACCCGCCGTTCTTGTTTCCAGGGGTTGGATTGTTGTTCATTTCCATGTTGTTTCGGCTCGTATATTCCTTCCACCAGCGGATTCTTTGCAATAACTTTTCACCAACCTCTTCGCTTAGGGCGCGGCGGGTGAGCAGATGTTCGGCGCCGTAAATCTCCGGCGTCTCCGACAATATTGCGGTCCCCCCATTCCCGACCAGGCGATCCACTGCCTGGCCGAGGGCGGGATTGGCGGTGATGCCGGAGTAGGCATCGGAACCACCGCACTGCAGCGCCAGCGTGAGTTCGGAAACCGGAACCGCCCGCCTCTTACTGGAATTCGCAACGGGCAGCATTTCCACGACCGCATCTATTCCGGCGTCGACCGTTTTTCCGGTGCCGCCGCCGGCCTGAATGGTCATTACGCGAAACGTATCGGACGCGTTGACGTTGTAGTCTTCCATGAACTTCGGGATCTGCATCACCTCACAACCCAGTCCCAACATCAGGATGGCGCCAAAGTTGGGATGGGAAGCGTAGCCCCAGAGTGTCCGCCTGAGCGTGTCGTAGGCTTCCCCCGAGGCGTCCATGCAGCAGCCCGTACCGTGGACGATGGGGACGATGCCGTCGACATTCGGATAGTTGGCCAGCACGCCCCGTTTTTCAACGGCGTCGGCAATGAATCGCGCAACGCTGGCCGAGCAGTTGACCGAGGTGACCAGACCAATGTAGTTGCGCGTACCGACCTTGCCGTTTTCGCGGATGAATCCCTGGAATGTCCTGCTTTCAGCCATTTTTGGCCTTGCAGAGCGATCGACATCCGCACAAAATGCGTAGTCCCGGTCGAACTCATCCATCGCGCAGTTGTGGGTGTGAACATGATCGCCCCGCCTGATCTCATGCGTGGCTATGCCGATGATCTGGTTGTATTTTCGAATCGCATTTCCCCTGCTGATATGCTCGATAGCGATCTTGTGGCCCATTGGAATATCGTCATTGCACATCAAGTGCTCTATCGCCAGCCACTCACCCTTTTGCATCGCGGTGATCGACACCGCCACGTTGTCGAACTGATTCAGCTTGATTGCCCCGGACGGGGAATTATTCGTCATACGTATATCCCGTTTGTTTCCAGCCTGGTTTCGCCGTGTCATACCGATAGTGATTGTGCATGAAAGTGGATATGGTCTCCGATAAATGTGGATATGAAGAAATAGCTGTGGTCGTAACCAGGTTGCATACGGATCTCGACTGCTTGACCGCTCTCGCCGCAGGCCGCCTGAAACAGGTCCGGTCGCAACTGGCTTTCCAAAAAATCGTCCGCATCCCCCTGATCTATCAGTATTTTGCTGGTCTTGTGTCCGTTCCGGACCAGTTCCACGGCATCATATGCCCGCCATGCATCTTCATCCATTCCGAGATAACCCTCGAACGCTTTACGGCCCCATGGCACCCGGGACGGCGCGCATATCGGCGAAAACGACGATACTGACCGATATGTTTCCGGGTGCTTCAGGGCCAATGTTAGCGCACCGTGCCCTCCCATCGAATGGCCCGTTATTCCCTGGCGGGCCGGGTCTAGCGGAAACTCACCGAAAATCAGTTCAGGCAACTCGACGGCTACGTAGCTGTACATTCTGTAGTGTTCGCACCACGGCGCCACAACGGCATCAAGATAAAATCCGGCACCTGTACCAAAGTCATAGTCTTCATCTTCTCTCGGCAAATTGGACCCGCGCGGGCTGGTATCCGGGACAATCAGCGCCAGGCCATGTTCTGCGGCAAACCGCTGGGCGCCGGCTTTCACCGTAAAATTTTCTTCGGTACAGGTAAGTCCTGAAAGGTACCATAACAAAGGAAGCGGCCGTTCAGCGGGTGCCGGGGGCAGATACAGGGCAAAGCGCATTTCCGTACCGGTAGTTTCAGATCGATGCTGGTACACACCCTGTTTACCACCGAAGCATTTTTGCACGCTTATGGTTTCCATGTTCCGACCACCTTGTGTTCAGGTATACATTTTGCGCCGCTGTTCCGCGTCAGCGCATCGATGAGTCGGCTATCTTATTGTTTTTACATATAACTTCAATACAAAAACCCGGATTTTTGCAGCTCATTAATTTACAATGCGCCTGGAGGCATAAATACATCCATACGATACCCTTTTCATGACTCTTTGTTGTTTCAAAAGATGGAGCTCTCTGTAATGTGGCACATTCGATCTGCATTGATCACGATTTTATTATTTGCCGTACCTCATGCCGGATATGCCAGCGTCACGCCGGATGTCCTTGTGGAAACGACGATCACTGAACTAATCGACCAACTCCAAGCGCAACGTTCGGAATTGGAAAAGGATAAACTGAAGCTCTTTGAGATGGTAGAGAATGTCGTCGTACCCCACTTCGAGACCCAGATGATCGCGCGACTGGTATTGGGAAAGCACTGGCGGGCGGCAAACGATGTACAGCGAAGCGAGTTCGCGGAAGAATTCAAGAAGCTTATGATCCGAACCTACGCTACCGCGCTGTTCGAGTACACCGGAAAGGAACGGATGGAGATAAAACCACTGCGAATGAAAGATGGAGACCAAAGGGCGAGAGTTGAAACGACGGTGATCCTGCCGAGTGCGCCCGCGGTACCTGTCCACTACTCCTTCATACTCAACGAGAACGGCGACTGGAAGATCTACGATGTCAAGATCGACGGCATCAGCCTGGTCACCACGTATCGATCATCGTACGGACAGGCCGTACAATCGAAGGGCCTGGATGCCTTGATCAACGAACTGAAGGAGAAAAACAATAATCTGGAGACTACCAGCTGATCGGCTGACAAACTCTCGCCCCGACCCCGAACCCGCTGAGATCCACTCCGCCCGGCTTGATTTCCTGCAATCGCGGTCCGCGATGGTTCCCACTATTGCGCAATCGTTCTGACACCGCAGAAGACCCTCCGCAGCCTGTTCCCCGCCCCCCCCGCCGATGCTGTCTGGATGGATGGCTCCAGGTGCGCGGCCGACGCTGTGGGACGATGCCAGCGATAATCCTCATGATGCAGAGACGATGTTTCGATACCTGATCCTGTGTCTTTCGCTCACGCTAGCGACGGCTTTGCCCGCAGAAGGTGAAGAGCGTTTGAAAATCGGCCTCGCCCTAAGCGGGGGCGGTGCCCGGGGCGCTGCCCATATTGGCGTGCTGCAGGAGCTGGAACGATTGAAGGTACCGATCGACTATATTGCCGGAACCAGCATCGGCGCTATTATCGGCGCCGCCTATGCGTCGGGTATGAGCACGGCCGAGATACAGAAGACGATGGTCGATACGAACTGGGACGATATCTTCGATGACCAGCCGCCACGCAAGGACAGGTCGATACGGCGTAAGTTCGACGATCGTATCTTTCAGATCAACAATGAGATCGGCCTGAGTGGCGGAAAGCTCAAACTCCCCAGCGGAGTCGTTCAGGGACAAAAACTCCAGCTGCTGCTCGACAAACTGTTCGTCCCGGTCGCCGACGTGCAGAATTTCAATCAACTGCCGACCCCTTTCCGCGCCGTCGCAACCGATATCGCGACAAGCAGGCCGGTCGTTCTGGATTCGGGCAGTCTGTCCACCGCGGTGCGGGCCAGCATGTCGGTACCAACGGTATTTGCCACGGTAAATATCGACGACCACATACTCGTCGATGGCGGGATTTCGAACAACCTGCCTGTCGATGTGGTGCGGGGCATGGGGGCGAATATCGTCATTGCGGTGGACATCGGCTCGCCGCTGCTGGGAGCGGAGGAACTCGAGAGCGCCATCGGCGTCACCGTGCAACTGACGAACATCCTGGTGCGCCGAACAACGGACGCGCAGATCGCCACGCTTACCGAGCGGGACATCCTGATTACACCCGAACTGGCAGACTTTTCGGCCGCCGACTTCAAAAATAGCGTCTCGATTATCCCCAACGGCGCCGAAGCCACCTCGGCCGTGGCGGATAAACTCGCGCCGCTTTCGGTCACTCAGTCCGAGTATGGACAACACCAGGTGGCTCGAGATATCAAGCAAAACGCATACCCGATCGTAGCCTTTATAAAAATCGAGAATGACTCTGCGCTTTCCGACGCATATCTATTGTCCAAACTTCGCCAGAAGCTCGGGGAAAAATTGGACTTCGAGCAGCTCGAGGAGGACATCGGTCTGCTCTATGGTCTGGAGATCTTTCAGACCATAAATTACAACGTGGTCGAGGAAAACGGTGAGACGGGCCTGGTGGTCAACGCGCGACAGAAGCCCTGGGGTCCCAACTACCTGCAGTTCGGACTCCGCTACTCCAGCGATCTCGTCGACAACAACAACCTGGGCCTGACGCTTGGCTATACCATCACACCGTTGAACATCTGGAACGGGGAGTGGCGGTCAATTCTGCAGCTGGGTGAAGAACCCGGTGTTGCGACCGAACTGAACCAACCGCTCGGGATAGGCTCGCCGTATTACGTAAACGGATCCGTTGCATGGTCCAATGAACGATTCAACATATTTCTGGATGGCAGCAAGATTGCACAAATCCGCGCCAAGAAACTTGGCGCCACCGGTGCCGTCGGGCGGGAGTTTGGAAACTGGGGGGATCTTCGCGCCGGACTCAACCGTTTTTTCAGCAATAATTCATTTGAAATCGGTCAGCCCGATGATGACGTCAGCGATGCGGACGGGGGCGAATTTTTTGTGCGTTTTCGGATCGACACCCTGGACGACGCTTTTTTTCCCACACGCGGTGCCAACGGTTTCGTGCAATGGTTGAGCTCGCGCGCCGCCCTGGGCGCCGACACCGAATTCGACCAGGCCCTGGTCGACCTGACCGGCGCCGCCACGTTTGGTTCACACACATTTTTTCTCGGCGGACGGTATTACACCACCTTCAAGGGCACCGCACCGATTCAGAACAATTTCAGGCTCGGCGGCCTGTTCGAACTGCCGGGCTTCGTGGAGAATGAACTGAGTGGTCAGGACCTCTATCTGCTGCGGGTTGCGTACCAGAGAAAAATCGCCAGCCTGTTCAATACCTCGCCCTACCTCGGCCTGACCCTGCAGCATGGTCAGGTATTTCGAAACGAGGAAGATATCAACCTGGCGGACGGCATCACCGCCGGCGGCGTGTGGCTGGGCTGGAATTCGTTCGTCGGGCCCATCTATCTGGGCTATGGCTGGGCAGAGACCGGTAATCAAAGCGTATACATGATCATCGGCAGCCCGTTCTAGCCCGCATATTGCACCAGACCGGCCGTGATTGTTTTCTATGCCCTTGATCTATTTCACCAATACAACGATTTGGATAGATTGATCCAAAGGACAGTTTGTCATCGGGGTCAGGCCGCGAAGAAATACTGGCCGACGAGTGTCAACGCCACAACGAACAGCACCCACTTGATGATGGTGCGGTAGGTGTCCCCGCCGATGCGCTTTCTCATCGCCATACCGATCAGCAGCGCGAGCAGAGCAATGCCGGCAAGCGGTGTGGTGAAGAGCAGGACCTGCGAAGTCAACATCCCGGCGGCGGCGAACACGATCATCTGTGACACCTTGCCTGCCAGGAAACACATGTTGAACACCTGGACCATTGCCGTTGTCTGAAGGCCCATCTCCAGCGCATAGATAATCAGTATGGGCACCATCACGTTGGTCGAGCCCGCGGAGACGCCTGCCGCCAGCCCGAAGATCAGCATGGACCAACCACGCTGCTCCGCCACCCAGGCCATCTTGAATTTCCCCAGCCAACCGCTGGCCAAATAGAGAAAGATGAGCGCCGCGAGCACCAGCTTGAATGGCGCGGGGTCGCTTACGACGATGACCGTACTGCCCAACACGCCGCCGATGAGCGAGTAGACGCCCAGCGGCCAGAATCGACCGATGCTGTCCCGCCAGTGTCCGCCGTGGACAATGCTCGCTATATTGACCACGGCTGTTGGCAGCAGCGTAATAAGAATCGCACTCCGCACGTCGACGAATAAAGCCAGTAACGGGGTTGCGACGAGGGGAAATCCCAGCCCGATGGTACCGTGCACCAGGCCGGCCACGAACAGGATGACGGCGAAACACAAAATGACGACGAGTGAAATCTCGCCGGTTATTGCCACTGAGTCAACGCCTCGTCATTTAACCCCCTAGAAATAACTCACCGACCTTCGGATTTGCCAGCAGGTCATCGCCCTTGCCCGCGATGGCGACCTGTCCGGACACCAGCACGTAACCGATGTCCGCGAACTCCAGGCCCTTTTTGGCATTCTGTTCCACCATGATGATCGTCTTGCCTTCGTTACGCTGCAGATCGTCCAGGATCGCGAACACCATGTCGATAAACCGGGGCTCCAGCCCGATCGATGGCTCGTCGACCAGCAGAAGTTCCGGGTTCATCACCAGTGCCCGTGAGATTTCAAGCAGGCGGCGCTCCCCCCCGGACAGGACCTTGGCCTGGTGTTTTCTTCTCTGTGCAAGCCTTGGGTACTTATCGAATACGGCCTCGGCTGCCTGCTTTGCCTGCGCCGGCTGGTCCTTGAGGAAGCCGCCCATCCACAGGTTCTCCTCAACGGTCATGCCCGGGAATATGGATTTGTCCTGAAGAATGTAAGCAATACCCGCCCTGGAGAGTTTCTCGCTCGGCGTCAACGTCGTGACGTCGAGCTTGTCCTCACCGTCGCCAATCAGTATACGGCCCGAGAATATATTGTTGAATCCGAAAATTGCGTGCAGGATCGTGGACTTGCCGGCGCCGTTGGGGCCGATCAGACACAGCGACTGCTTGCGGGCAACACGAAGATTGATCTCGTGCAGGATTTCCATCTGCCCGTAGCCGGCCCGCAGGTTTTCGATGGATACGAATGCGTCACCGCCGGCGAGCTCTTCAAGCTGATTGATGCTGATTTCCTCGGCAATCGCGGCGGCCTGCCGTTCGACCTCATCGACCGAGATGACGGCATCCACCTCCCCTCCATGGTATCCGCGAATGCCTTTTTCTTTTCCGTTACTCAATGCAGGTTCTCGTTAGCCATGCGATCGCGGGCGGTCAATGTGCGCCCAGGTAGGCATCCACCACCCTCTGATCGTTCTGGATCTGCTCGGGTGTCCCCTCGGCAAGGAGTTTCCCGTGGGCAAGGCAGTAGATCTTGTCCGCCATATTCATGATTACACGCATGTTGTGCTCGATAATGAACAGGGTGATGCCGAAGTCGGTGTTGGCGCGTTTCAACCTGTCGATCAACCCGTTGATCAATGTCGGATTGATCCCAGCGGTTGGCTCATCCAGCAGCAGAGCCGTGGGCTCGTTCATCAGCGCCATGGCAAATTCCAGCAGTTTCTGCTGCCCGAATGACAGCGAACCGGAACGCAGGAACCGCTTTTCGTACAAGCCGACGAAATCCAGCAGCGCGTCAGCCCGTTCATAGTCTTCGATGCCATTGCGCCCGAACGCATCGAAAAAACTCATTTTGCGATGGGGCATTGATATCAGCATGTTCTCGACGCAATTCATGGCGCCGTAGATCCTCGTCTGCTGAAAAGTCCGCAGCAGCCCCAATCTGGCTATTTTCTGCACCGGCAGCGTGGAAATCTCTTCGCCCTCGAACCTGATCGACCCGTGATCGATAGGGTGGTAGCCCACGATCGAATTGAATAACGTGGTCTTGCCCGAGCCGTTCGGCCCGATGAGGCCGGTAATGCCGCCCTTCTCCACCGACAGGGAGACTTCCTCGTTGGCGACGACCCCGCCAAAGGATTTTGAAACTTCATGGATATCGATGATGGTGGTCATTCGTCCGCACCCACCGCCAGATTCTTTTGCTCGACACGGATTCCAAACCACTCCGGCTTGCGGTGAATCAGCCAGCCCATGATGCCGTCCTGGAAGTACACCACGGTGACCACGATCAACGCACCCAGGGCCACCCATTGCCAGCCCAGCAGGTAGTTCCAGGTGACTTCCTTGAATACGTGAAACAGGACTGCCCCGACTATCGGTCCCCATAATGTGCCTTTGCCTCCCAGCAGGACGCAGACCACCATGAAGATGCCCAGATTGATGGTCTGGTATGCGGTTTCGAGCGGTTCGAAATGGATCAGCTGAAATGCGGAAATTCCACCGACCACGCCGACAAAAAACGCGGCCATTGCCCACGTGGTCAGCTTGTACCGCATGGTGTGCACACCCATGGCCTCGGCTTTCCCCTCATCGTCGCGGATGGCATTGATCGCGGCGCCGAAACGGGTTGTGTACAACCACTTGAGAAACACGAACAGGATCACGCCTGTTGCAGCAAAGAGGTAGTAGAAATAGAGTTTACCGGTGTCGAAATCACCGGGATAAACCGGTAGAGCAATCCCCTGGCCGCCGCCAACCCAGTCCCAATTGGACACCAGCTCACCGGCAGCGATGGCCACACCCAGGGTGCCGATAGCGAAATAAGGGCCGCGCAGACCGAAGGTCAAGTAACCGATGACAACCGCGACCAGGGCGCAGAACAGCCCCGCACCGATGATCCCGAGCATCATCCCGGAAAAATACTGCGCATCCGTAAACTCAAATCTCCCGCCGCCTGCGGCGTCGGTGTATTCCCCGACGTCATAGACAATACCAATGGCAATCACCGCCGCGACATACATCCCGGTGCCGTAGAAAAAGATATTGCCGAGAGAGTTGTACCCCATTTGTCCCCCGGTCATATCCCACGTCAGCGCCACGATGATCATCAGCCACAGCGTCGCCAGCTGCGTGCGAAAATCCGGAAACAGGAACGGCGCCGCCAGCGTTGCGGCCAGAACAATGATGTAAAGCAGGGCTTTTCTGGCGTTCATCCCGACGCTTACCTATCGCAGGCCTATTGCAGGCTCTGGCGCACGCGGCGCTGCTGCAGCAGCCGCACCAGGAGTACGAGGAGCAGTAACATCACGGCCACGGCCTGCTGGTAGCCGATGCCGAAAATGTGTGCACCGTACTGCTCGAGCACCCCGATACCCAGGCCCGCCGAGATCACGCCGGGCAGGTTACCGAGCCCGGCGGCGGTAACGATTACGAAGGCCCGGATGGAGTACGAAATGCCGTAAAAGGGCTGGATCACCCAGACCATCACGATGATGGCGCCGGCTGCGCCACATATCGCCGAATTGAGTGAAAATGTAAATGCGTAAACTTTTTCCGTGTCGATGCCGAGTACCCGCGCCGCCCTGGCGTCCTGCGCGGTGGCGCGGATCGCCTGTCCCATGCGGCTCCTTTTCATGAATATGATGACGCACGTGGCCAGCACCGCGGCCATCAACACGCCGAGCAGCTTGGCGATCGGGACGTCGACGAATCCATCGAAAAAATACAGCGTGTCGTACTCCAGCTGAATGCTCTGGGTATCGGAGCCGAACAGCAGATTGAGTATCTGCGCGATCATGATGGCGAGTCCGAACGTAGCGAGCAGGGAGGTGAACAGGTCGCGTTCGATTACGCGTGAGATCACCAGCTTGTAAATCACCCAGCCGATGCCCCACAGCACCACGAACGCGACGGGCACGCCCAGCAGCGGCGGCATCCCCTTTCCCGAAAGCCACCACGCGACGTATCCACCGGCGATGACAAAATCGCCCTGGGCCAGATTTTTAACGTTCATCACGCCCCACACCAGCGCCAGGCCATATGCAGCCAGCGCAAACAGGGCGCCGATCATCACACCATCGACAACGATCTTGAGGTTGACGACCGGGAATTCGAACAGGAGGGAGAGGTTCCCCAGTATCTGTTCCATGGATTCAGGCCGTTACCCGGGTGCCGTGCCGGGTGCCGTCGTGCGGCACCCGGAATCCGGAACTGGCGATGCTAATTGCGCGGCCAGTTGACCTTGTGAGATGCGAACTCGGACGGAGCCACGACGTTGTATTTGCCGTCCTGGATCTGACGCAGCACCATCGGCTTGGCGATGTTGTTGCCGGCCTCGGAAAACTTGATCTGGCCGTAGAATGTGGCCAGGTCGGTGGCGGCGATGGCGTCACGCACGGCTTCCTTGTCCCGGGTTCCGGCGCGCTCGAACGCATCCTTGAAGACGTACACCGCGGCCGAGGCCTGCGCGGTCTGGTAAGGCACGGTTTTGTCGGCATACTCGGAATAAGCCATCTTGAATTCCTTGTCGAAGTTCGACGCGCTGCCGAACAGCGGGTCCTCGTAGGTCAGCGTCTCCGCCCACTGCGTCGAGCAGAGAATATCATTGGCGGCATCACCGAAATTACCCACCACGTCGGCGGCCTCACAGTGGGTGATGGCGACCATGGGGACATCGATCTTCTGTTCGCCGATCTGGCGCACGGCGGTGGCGGCGCCCTTGGAGTGTCCGCTGACGATCAACAGGTCCGGCTTCAACAGCTTGACCTTGGTCAGGATTGCGCTCATGTCGGACAGATCACGCGGCAACTTCTCGTCGATGACGGTCTTCATGCCATATTTGCCTGCGTCCTCGAGAACGCCGGCCCGGATGTCCAGTGAGAACGGATCATTCTCCACCGCTATCGCCACTTTTACGTCGGAAGGATCCTTACCGGATTCCTTCGCTTTTTCCGCTGCCAATGCAACGGCCGAGGCAAGGTATTGCTCCGATGTGGACAGCACGGCAAACAGATACTTGTAACCCTTGTTGAACAGCGACCGCGACGCCCCTTCGGCTTCCACCATGGGGATCTGGTACTTTTCCGTCACCGGTGCGATGGCCTTGGTCATGCCCGACGAGTAGGGGCCCAGCATGTACTGGACCTTGTCCTGGTTCACCAACCGCTCGGTCAATGTCGCCGCGCGGTCGCCCTTGGACTCGTCATCGTAGTAGATCACTTTGAAGTTGTAGCACTTGTCACCAACCTTGATGCCGCCGGCATCCTTGATCTTCTGGATGGCGAACTCGTAGCCGTTCTTGGCGTGTGCGCCATTGGTTGCGTATTTTCCGGTCAGCGATATTGCCGAACCCAGCGTGATTTCTTCACAATCGGCGGCAAAAGCAACCTGAGAGAATGTAAGGAATGCACCAGTCAGGCACACACCCAGTGCGGATAAACTCTTCATACGACGATCTCCTTCAATGGTTGTTTTGTGACCGGCATCACCCCACCGGCTCACTTTTGGTCGAAGGGATTATAAACCCCCCTTCTCCGTCCTATCCAGACCAATGGTCTGCAATACGCTTTCGTACCCCCAATGCCTTGCGATAGCACGGGATTTGGATGACACTACGCTGATACCTCTCAACTCGCCGCAACCAGATGATTTCGCAGCCGTTGCGTAACAATGCCGGGCAATTCAAGGTCAGTGTGTGGCGCGGTGACGGGACCGGCGGTAGGCACGTGGACTACGACGTGCCCGGCCTCGAGAGCCAGACCGTGCTTGACGTCGTAACCTGGATCCAGCGCCATAGCGATCCGTCGCTCAGTTACCGTTTCGCCTGCAGGGTCGGCATGTGCGGATCCTGCGCCATGATGGTCAACGGCGTGCCGCGTTGGACATGCCGCACCCACGTTCGAAACGTGATCAAGGGCAACGTCCTCATTCTTGAACCACTGCGAAATCTACCGATCATCAAGGACCTGGCCTGCGACATGTCCGCTTTCTTCGAGAAGTGGGATGATGCGATGGGCAGGTTCCACCCCACGGCAACGCGCAGCGACGACGTCGAATCCATTCGTCCCGGTTCGATCGGCAGAAGAGAAGCGGACGCGGGTATCGAATGCATCAACTGCGCGGTCTGCTATTCGGCTTGTGACGTCGTCGCATATAAACAGGACTATGTGGGCCCCGCGGCGCTCAATCGCGCATGGACCCTTGTCAATGACGTCCGTGACGCCGCCCGGGGGGCGCGCCTGCGGGTGGTGGCATCGGATGCCGGCTGTCACAGCTGCCACTCGCACCAGAGTTGTACTACCTGGTGCCCGAATAAACTCAATCCCACGGCATCGATCGCGGGTCTCAAGAGACAATCCGCACTGGCAATCTTGACCGGCAAAATCTCCTTGAACGACGAGTAACTTGAATGCTGTTCCTTGCCCAGAGAATCAGTGCATTGATCATGGCGCCCCTGGCGCTGGTGCATCTGGTCCTCATCGTCTACGCCGTCCAGGGCGGTCTGGACGCGCAGGAAATCCTGTCCCGAACTCGTGGCAGCATCGCATGGGCGACGCTGTACGGCCTGTTCGTGATCGCGGTCTCCGTCCACGCGGCGATCGGGCTGCGGACGATCGGCCAGGAATGGCTGAAACTGCAGGGCACCCTATTGAACGTACTCACCTGGGGCAGCGGACTCGGCTTGCTGTTGCTGGGTTTCCGGGCGGTTTACGCGGTGGTCGCCGGATGATCAAGCCCCACCAGAAACATTCCCTGTGGCTGGCGGCACTCGTACACCGCGTATCCGGTATCGGCCTTGCCCTGTTTCTGCCATTTCATTTTTACGTCCTTGGCCTGGCACTCAACGACACCGCGACACTGGACACTTTCCTGCGCTGGACAGAGCATCCGATGCTGAAGGTTGCCGAGTTCGGTCTGGTGCTATTTCTGGCGTTGCACCTGTTTGGCGGACTGCGCCTGCTGGCGCTCGAATTCATGCCCTGGAATCCCGCGCAGAAGACCTTTGCAGCACTGGCTGCCGCGCTGTCCGTATTCATCGCCCTGCTGTTTCTGCTCAAATCCATCTGACTCGCTGGACGATGAACTGCGAGCGGTATGATACTGACATCCTGATCCTGGGCGCCGGGGGCGCCGGTCTGTTCGCCGCGCTGCACGCCAAAAAAGCGGCCCCCGACCGCAGGATCACGGTCGTGGTCAAGGGCCTCATGGGCAAGTGCGGCTGCACGCGCATGGTCCAGGGTGGCTACAACGTCGCACTCGGCGGCGGAGATTCCGTGGAGCGCCATTTCATGGACACCATTCAAGGCGGCAAGTGGCTGCCGCATCAGGAGCTGGCCTGGAAACTTTGCCAGACGGCGGTCACGCGGGTACGTGAACTGGAAAACGAACTGGGGTGTTTTTTCGATCGAAACGACGACGGATCGCTGCACCAGAAAGCCTTCGCAGGGCAGACTTTCGACCGAACCGTCCACAAAGGCGACCTTACCGGGATCGAAATCATCAACCGCCTGATGGAACAGGTCCGAGCCCTGCCCATCGAAATGATGGACGAGCACCGGGCTCTGGCGCTGATACCGGACAAGACAGGCGACGGGCTGTGCGGCGTCCTCATGGCCGACATGCGCTCCGGTGTGTTTCGATTCGTGCGGGCGCGCGCCGTGCTGATGGCAACCGGCGGCGGCCCGACCATGTACAAATACCACACCCCGTCCGGGGACAAATCAATGGACGGGTTGGCCATGGCCTTTCGCTACGGCCTTCGGCTTCGCGACATGGAAATGGTCCAGTTCCACCCGACCGGCCTCCTAGCCGGACCCCATACCCGCATGACGGGTACGGTTCTCGAAGAAGGTCTGCGCGGCGCCGGAGGCTATCTGCTGAACGGCAGCGGTGACCGCTTCATGTTCGACTACGATCCGGAGGGAGAACGGGCCACGCGTGACATCGTCAGCCGAGCCCTATATGCGGAAATGCGCAGCGGCCGCACGACCCCCGGTGGCGGAGTGTACATTTCCATGAGTCACCTTGGCCCGGACGTAGTGAGAGACAAATTCAAGGGCATGGTAAAGCGCTGTGAGGATTGTGGATTCGACCTGGCCGCCGGCAGGGTCGAAGTGGTACCTACGGCTCATTACCTTATGGGCGGAATCAACTGTGACATCAATACGGCAACCAGCGTGCCGGGGCTGTTCGTTGCCGGCGAGGATGCAGGGGGAATTCACGGTGCCAACAGACTTGGCGGCAACGGCGTGGCAAACTCGACCGTATATGGCGGCGTCGCCGGCGACGCCATGGCGGCATATGTAAATCAAGATGGCGGTGCACTTCAGGATCCGGACAGCGACAGGATCGAGTTTGAAATCGAGCGGGCGTGTCATCCCTTTCATCGGTCCGGGGGTGATATCAATGCCCTGCGAGAGAATTTGATGAACATCATGTGGGACAATGTCGGCGTGGTACGGACCGGCCGGGGCATCCGCAGGGCGATCGAGCAGATCGGCGAAGTTAGGGCCGAACTGCTGCGCACCGGCGTCGGCGATGGTCGGATTTTCAACGTGACGTGGCATGACTGGTTGAATCTGCGCAGCCTGTTGGACATTTCGGAAGTGATCGCGGCAGCGGCACGGTCCAGGGAGAATTCACGCGGTGCACATTTTCGGGAAGATTTTACCGGGGAAGGCGATCTGGAATCGTCCTACTTTACGGTGGTCCACCGCGCGGGGGACGGCATTATGGCCGACACAGAGCCAGTCGATTTTTCACTGGTCAGGCCGGGGCAAACCCTGATACCGGAGTCACCGGAAGGAGTGCACGGATAAGATGAGCATGATCCAAACCGCGGACATCGAGAATGCCGCCTACAACATCATGGCTAGGGCGGCGATCGATATTCCGGAGGACTATCGTAATTCCATTTCCGCAATGGCCGACCGCGAAAAAAACCCGCTGTCATGCTTCGTGCTCCAGACAATGATTGACAATTACGCTGCGGCATCCACCGATCGACGGCCCATGTGCGCGGACACCGGTTTACCCCGCTATTTCGTCAAGGTCGGCAACGAGGCCCGTATAGAGGGTGGATTCATTGCTTTGGAGCGGGCCCTGAGATCCGCGACCGCGCGGGCAACCCACGATATCCCGTTGAGACCCAACCGCGTACACCCGCTGTGGCGGACCGACCTCAACAACAACGTCGGCATCAACGCGCCCGAGATAGACTGGAGTTTCGAACCGGACGCGGACTGGATCGATATCACCACGGTGCACAAGGGCGGATTGTTCGGCAGCGACTACAGGATGCTGTTTCCGGGGGACGGAATTGACGGCATCAAGCGTTTCCTGCTGGATGTCCTCATCGCCTTCGGCAAACGCGGCCTCGCCTGCCAGCCCGCCATCGTTGGTGTCGGACTCGGCGGTTCGAAAGATACCTGCATGGTGCTCGGCAAGCAGGCCGCGTGCCTGAGGGTAGTCGGAGATCGTCATCCCGATCCCAAGATTGCCGAGCTCGAGCTGGAACTCAAGGAGCTGGGCAACAGTATCGGCATGGGGCCGATGGGATTCGTCGGCTCATCCATGGTCGCCGACCTGCACATAGAGGTTGGTTTCACGCATACCGGCGGCATGCCGATGAGCGTGCATACTTTCTGCCTCGCATCGCGTCGCGCCACCGTGCGCATCCAGGCCGACGGCGTTGAAGAATATCGCACCGATCCGAAATGGTTTACCGGATACAGCCGGCGGGAGACGATAGAATGGTCGCGATGAATCAGGAACTTCAACAGGTCCGGCTGACGCTTCCGGCGACCCAGGAAGACCTCTCAGCCCTAATGATCGGTTCCATTGTATACCTGGATGGCATTGTTTATACCGGCCGCGAAGGTGTATACAAACGCGTCATCGAGGACGGCTTCGAGATTCCGGTGGACCTGTCCGGCCTTGGAAATGTTAATTTCCACTGCTCGCCGGCGGCGGCAATAGAACCGGACGGCAGCTGCAACGTCGGTGGAGTCACCGCCACGGCGAGCTTTCGTTTTTCGAAGTGGATGAAACGCTGGTTCGAATTGTCCGGCGCCAGGATAATCATCGGCAAGGGCGGCATGTCGAGCGAGGATTACAAAGCGCTGTTCGTGCCGGTCGGCGCGATCTATTTGACCACCGTGGGCTATGGCACCGGCGCGCTGCTGGGCCGCGGCATCAAGTCCGTGCGCGGCGTCTTCTGGGCCGAAGAGCTGGGCAACGCCCAGGCGATGTGGATTTTCGAAGTGCAAAACTTCGGTCCGTTTTTAGTGGAAAGCGATCTCGAGGGCAACAGTCTGTTCGAACAACAGGGAAAGATCATCAACACCAATCTCAAAAACCTGTATGCCGGCCTGAAACCCCCGGCATTGAGCCGGTTTGGCGAGACCGACGACCGCAACGACGAGTTGATATGACTCGTAGGAGCGGCGCCCCGCCGCGATTAGATCCAGAAGCTGCGGCGCCCCGCGGCGATGAATTGTTTTTAATGAACGCCACCATGACAGGAGCATCAAAACAATGAGAGGCGCCGACCTGGTTGTAAAGACGTTGAAGGACGCGGGCGTTGAGACCGTTTTCACCCTCTCGGGTAATCAGATCATGCCGATATTTGATGCTTGCATCGATAGCGGCATCGAACTGGTCCATGTTCGGCACGAGGCGGCCGCAGTGTACATGGCGGATGCCTGGTCCCAGCTCACCGGAAATGTGGGCGTTGCACTGGTTACCGCGGCGCCGGGTTTCGCCAACTGTCTGACGCCGCTGTATGGCGCGGTCGGGTCCGAAAGTGCCGTGGTCCTGCTGAGCGGCGACTCTCCCGTTTCCCAGGACGGCCGGGGCGCATTCCAGGAACTGGACCAGACCGGCGTGTCCATGCAGATGGTCAAGCACGCGAGTCGGTCAGTCGATGCAGCCACGCTGGACTACGATGTCGCCCGCGCGATCCGGGTTGCCGCGTCCGGACGACCGGGCCCGGTCCATCTTGCGCTGCCCTTTGACGTGTTGAACGCCGAGGTCTGCGAACCCCACGTCCGGGAGTCGAATCCGTTTTCCAGCGAGCTCATTGCGCCGGAGTCGTCGGATGTCAGCAAGATCCTGGACCTTTTGGCCGGAGCACGAAATCCGTTGATTCTGACGGGCCCCGCGCTGAACCTCTCGCGCGCGCCCGGTGAGGTACTGAAGCTGGCCGACCATCTTGATGTTCCGGTGATTACGGTGGAAAGTCCACGCGGCCTGAAAGGCCCGGAGCTCGGCAGCTTCCGGAATCTACTGCCGCGAGCCGACGTGGTTTTTTTTCTCGGCAAGCTGGTGGATTTCACGGTCGCCTTCGGCCAGTCGCCTGCGTTCGATCCCGGGTGCCGATTCATCGTAGCCGATGCGGAATCGGAAGCGCTCGATCTGGCTACCCGCAATCTCGGCGGAAACCTGTATCTGTCGGTCCACGCACACCCGTTGGCCATGGCACGATCCTTGAATGAACTCGTTTCCAAGCCGGCGGGCGAGCGTACACAGTGGCGCGAAGCCATCGACAATTCGATTGCGTCACGCTTTAGCGAATCGGCGGAAACAGTGTCAGGCAACGGTCGCGTTCTGCCCGCGGTGTTGTGCCGGAGCGTACAGCGCCTGCTTGACTCCTCTGACGACCCGGTCCTGCTGGCCGACGGCGGCGAATTCGGGCAGTGGGCCCAGGCCTGCCTGTCGGCACCGACGCGCATGATCAACGGCCCCGCCGGCGCTATCGGTGGCGTATTGTGCTACGCGATCGCGGCGAAACTCTGTCGACCCGGTGCCACCGTGGTCGCGATGATGGGGGACGGCACCGCCGGATTTCATCTGAGTGAGTTCGATACCGCCGTTCGGCACGGCATACCTTTCCTCGCCGTCATCGGCAACGATGCGCGATGGAACGCGGAGTACGAGATCCAGAATCGTGATTACGGCGGCGACCGTCTTATCGGCTGCGAGCTGTTGCCGACCCGCTACGATATGGCCGCAGCGGGCCTCGGCGGTCACGGCGAGCACGTCACCAAAGCGGAGGATCTTGACGATGCAATACGGCGCGCCATCTCCAGCGGACAGCCGGCCTGCATAAACGTCCGCATAGAGGGTCTCCCCGCACCCGCCGGTCATTGAGCTGCACGAAATGGAAAAGTCATTGGCTTCGCTACAGTTACACAAACCCGCATTTCTCACCAGGCGGCTTTAAATACTTGCTAAGGACTTACATCGCTAGGAAAACTCCGATTAATTCAGTATTTCGTCATTGCAAACGTTGAAGTACATGGATTTGTCAAAAAAACACCGTGTTTTGGAAACGCCTATCCTTGTGAGAAATGCGGGCTATGCGGTAAACAGCCTGTTTGAACAATGAACAATAAAGCAACGATTCTTTACATTCCGCATGGTGGCGGCCCGCTGCCGTTACTCGATGAAGCCGGCCACACCAGCATAAATAATTTTTTGCGCGGTTTTCCTGCGACGATTGCTAAGCCCGATGCCATTGTCGTGATAAGCGCGCACTGGGAGGATCCGGTAATCGCGATAACCGCGGGACAAGCGCCACCGCTGCTATTCGATTACTACGGTTTTCCGCCTGAGACTTACCAGTACGAATATCCTGCATCGGGAGATCCTGAGCTTTCCGAGTGCGCGGGGCGACTAATACAGCAAGCCGGAATCAATGTGCAGCTTGACGCACAACGAGGATTCGATCATGGGCTTTTTATCCCTTTGTTATTGATGTACCCACGAGCCGATATACCCTGCATCCAGATTTCGTTGTCGAGCAGCCTCGATGCGGCGCTGCATGTGCGCATCGGCCGGGCACTGGCGGATCTGAAGAGTGAAAACCTGCTGGTTCTCGGCTCCGGCTTTTCGTTTCACAATATGAAAGCGTTGATGAGCAAGACTGACGGTTTGACCGATGAAAAAAACCAGGCCTTCGAAACCTGGCTGGCACGAACCTGCAGCGATACACAAATAACTGAAGCTGATCGCGAATCTCGATTAGTTCATTGGGAACAGGCGCCCCATGCGCGCTATTGTCATCCGCGTGAAGAGCATTTATTACCGTTGCACGTCTGCTATGGAATAGGCCAGTCTGCCGCAATATTGGTTTTTCAGGACAAGGTTTCCGGCTTCATGACCAGCGCGTATCAATGGTGAGGTTATGTTCTGGCTCGCATTCGATAATCGTTTTGGGTTTGCTGGCCAAGGGCGGCTGCCGGTGCACCATCGGGGGCGCCCTTTTGGGGGGCGGGGTTTCAAAATCGGGCTATCGGAAGATATAGATCGGGCTGGACCAGACCAGGTGGCCGTCTTCCTGGGTCAGGCAGACATACAGCGCATTGTCGCCTTGTTCGCGCAGTCGGATTTTACGTTCGATGCGGACCAGCCTGTTCTGATTCACGTCGGGCATGCGAAATACGCGCATGCGACGGCGTATGCCGCCGGCTTCGAATACCCGATCTTCACGACCGATGTTCTTGATCGGGATTTCCGCCTTGACCAGCGCCGTATCTATCCTGAGGGCACCGCTGCTCTCGTCCGCAAGCCAGGCATCGAACCCGCCAAAGCCCCCGGTCGTCAGGGCCTGCCAGCGCACTTCGCGTCCCGAGAATTGCTCGAACTTCTTGTCTAGGTTGTAGCGATTGATCGGGCTCACGCGTTCGAACGCGTTGGCGACCAGCGATGCGCTGCCGTCCCAGACGGTTTCCCTACCCCTGCCCCGGTATTCCGAACCCTCCCAGATGACGCGAATTCGCCGGCCGAGCTCAGCTTCCGAGTAGGGCCTGTACGTTTCCAAACATTCCAGGCCGTTGCGGATATCGACGCGTTCCACCGGCGCCGAGGCGTGGACATCGATGGAAAGCGCAACCTCGATCTCGGCCGACTTCACGATATCTCCCATCATTGCGCTGACGGAGCGATCGCTTGCAGACGGCCCCAGGTTCGGATCGTCCATGAATATCTCGGCTTCCCGTTCGAATGTCGTGCGTGTATCCAGCACCATGCGGCAACCGGTGGTGCCGTAGTGATGCCGACGTCGAAGCGCATCCATCAAGCCGGAGCGCGAAAGCTCCGTGGCGAACATGCAGGTCAGACCGCCATAGGCGCCGAATTTCGTCGCCCCGGGATGGCTGGCCCCCGGCCTTCCCTTGTGGCCATCCGAATTCGATACGATGCCGACCCGGTAGCCCTGTTTGAGTGCGTCCTCGATCAGCCACTCGAACGTCCCCCACGCCGAGTGCACCTCGACGGAACGCTCGAGCCGGACGTCGTGGGCCATCCGGATATCGGCGTAGCGCCCGCCGATGTGCGCGAACACCACGCAGTCTTCTCCCTTTATTGCATTGAACAACTCTGCGGCGGAAGTTGCGTCGGTATCCATATCCGACAGGTCGTCCACCAGCGCGTGAGAGGAGCGGCGTATTTGCCTCCCCTCGTCCATGAACAGCACGTTGCGGTCGCCCCCCAGGCCCGTGTTTCCCGACCACTCGTAGCCGGGAAATGCAATAAATTTTCCGTCCTCGTTGTACTCTGCGGTCAGTTCATTGAGTTCCTTCCAGAATTCCCGGGTGATCTGAAAATCATTGCCCTGATGGGATGTGGCGTCGAGAAATGCGCGGTCCCGGGCGAACATGTGGAATTCCCGCGCCGAGTTGGTGCCGATGGTTTCCTCCGACTGGCCGTGCAGGTCGCCCCAGAAAGGCCGTAGCTCCGGCTCCGGGCCGACCCGCAGGGGATTCGACGCCGAAACGAAATTGCCGTTTTGGTCAAGCAGCGCGATAACGAGGTCACCGGGTACTGTGACCACGAGCGGCGCCACGATGGCCGAAAAAACCCCCGGTGTAAGCGAAACCGATTCGGGCAGCCCGTCCACCGCCATGTTGGCGTGCAGTAGAAATTTCTGATCACACCGGTTGCTCGGATTGCCCCAACGATCTTCTCCCTTGAGGCACATCCGGAACCGGCCGCCAACCGCCGTCCCGGTCGGCAGAATGGCTTTCCAATGCGTGGGAGGGCCGGGCACAATGGCGATCTCCGGCTGCGTGGGCAGCTCCACATAGTTGTAGGTGGCGATGGCGTCGACCAGCACGCGGAACTCGAATGTGTGCTCACAGAATGTCTGTAGCCGCATGCCCGGGCTGCCAAACCGCCGATCACCGAACTGCACGACGATCTGATCACCCTCACGCAGAAACCCCCGCACTACCTTGACGTACAATGTCTTGTCCCAGGGACGGATATTCCGCTTCATGTCGTATTCGACATGAAGCACCGCGCCGTTGCTCGCCTCCACGGTCACGTAGTTGGGCGCGTCGGGCACGTCGAACTGCGGCCGCCCCATGTCGCTGGCAAAGCGGTGGACGATCTTGATCGACCCGGTATCGTCTATGCCGAAGTGGCCCGCGGTATAGGTCAGGGCAAAGGACTGGTAGGAACCTGCCTCGAACTCACCTCCCGGTGAAATCGTGGCGGTACCCATTTTGTCCGGGAGATACTGTGAATGTGGCATTGCCCAGGGTACAACGACATTCCCGTCGTTCAGGAATCTGAAACCGTATCGGAAAATTCGACAATCCTGACGACTGAACTGTCGAAAGCAATATAGTCTTTGAGTGCATCCGCGCTCTCGATGGGCTTGTCATAGCACCAGGCTGCGTCTCTAACCGAATAGCGATCCAGTTTCACGTCGAAGTATTGGGTATCGCCTTTGAGTGGACAATGCGTGGTCTTTGCCGTTTTACTCAACCATTCCATATGGATATCCTCTTTGGGAAAGTAAACGACCGGATCATAGATGTCTCGACCCACTTCGTGCAGCCGTAAAGCGTTCCCGGAACGCGCAATTTCAATGCCTTTGTATATCGCCGCAATGTCATGGCCGGGGTACTTGAATGTCATGAAGTGCCTGGGTTCATCCGACCGATGTATGGCATTTTTGACCAGTGTAAGATTTTCCATGGTCAGTCGTGCCACATCACGTCGCATTCCTGCTCCGCGGCCGCGGTGAGCAGCTCGATCAACGGATAGGCGCGGGTGGAAATCCCGACTTTTCGTTCATCCGGGTCATCGCCTTCTTGGTCCCCGTTTGCATCCTCTGTTTCCAGCGCCAGCGCCGATTTCAGGCGCTTCAACGCCTCGGGAACGTCTTCCGCGAGAATCGCACTCGGCACGGTGCCGCTGTGCCCCATCATTTTCAGGAGCTTCACCGCGGGTTCGCCGAACATCGTAATATCCGCCCACGCCTTTGAAGTAAATGTCACCAGCATATGTTCTTCTCCATGTTCAATCGAAAGTGGTTCTCAGTCCCTGCTCCCGCCCGTGGCGCTCAATAGCCAGACCCAGCAACCGGTCTATCAGCTCGGTATAGGAGATGCCGCTCTCCTGCCACAGCATCGGATACATGCTGATCGAGGTAAAGCCGGGAATGGTATTGATTTCATTGACGATCAGCTCACCGTCGGCTTGGAGAAACATATCGACTCGGGCCAGCCCTTCACAACACAGTACCTGGAAGGTCCGGATCGATAATTCACGGACCCTGTCGACAATCTCATCGGGCAGTTCCGCGGGGATCTGGAGTTTCGCCCCGTTTTCGTCAATGTATTTCGCCTCGTAGGAATAGAACTCGTGGGTGGGGAGGATCTCCCCCGGCACCGACGCCTCGGGGTCCTCATTGCCGAGAACCGAACATTCGATTTCCCGGCCCTCGATGCATTCCTCGATCAGAATTTTGGTGTCATAGTCGAACGCCAGACCGGCCGCCTCGAGATAGTCATCCTCGGCATCGACCTTGCTTACGCCGACCGAGGAACCCATGTTCGCCGGCTTGACGAATACGCTCGAGCCCAGTTCCCCGGTGACTTTCGCCCAGCCCGGCAATTGATCGTGCTTTCTGACCGCGAGGAATTTTCCAATCGGCACCCCGGCATCCCGCAACAGGCGCTTCATCACGTCCTTGTCCATTCCCACCGCCGACCCGAGGACCCCGGCGCCGACGAACGGGATGTTTGCCAGCTTCAGCATCCCCTGAACGGTACCGTCCTCTCCATAGGGTCCGTGAAGGATGGGAAACACGACGTCGATCGAGGTATCGGGCGGGTCACCGGCAAGGATGGACAATTGACCGCTGCTCTCCGGTGCCAGCGTGACGACGTTGGATACATCGCTCAACTTAATCTGCCGTGGATCACCGCTGTGCAAAAGGAACCGCGACGAGTCGTTCAGGTGCCACCGGCCGGTTTTGTCGAGGCCAATCAGCACAACGTCATATTTCGTCCGATCTATTGCGTCGATGACGTTCTTGGCCGACTGCAAGGACACTTCGTGCTCAGCGGACTTGCCGCCGAACAGGATTCCTACTCTTATTTTTCTGGTCATTTAGCTAGTTTCATAGTGTAAACCGGAATAATCCGCCTTCTGGGGTACGAACTCCGTTACGTAGGTAGTATCCCACATTCGAATGGCATTCTCGTCGCTAAGGCCGACCGGGGTGCAATAAACAGATTGAGCCGGCCGCGGAAATCAGACCGTACCCTCACCAGCCCTGCGCATCGTGGTCGTGGACCTCGATCAGGGTCGGTCCATCGGCCGCATTTGCCGATTTCAATATGGCTTCCAGACGGTCTAAACTTTCCACTCTGGTCGAGCGACAACCGAAGCCCCGCGCGATGGTCTGAAAATCCGGTGTGTGAATATCGACCCCTATCTGAGGTATATCACGCTCGACCATGTATTTCTTGATTTCACCGTAACCCTGGTTATTCCACACGATGATCGGTACCGGTAGTTCCAATTCAGCCGCGGTCGCGAGTTCGCCGATGGTGAACTGGATGCCTCCATCTCCAATCAGGCAAACCACCGGCCGTTCCGGTCGGGCGAGTTTGGCGCCCAGCGCGGCCGGCAGACCGTACCCCAGCGTGCCGTAGCCGGTGGAGGAATTGAACCAGGATCGCGGACCCGCAGGTTCGTAGGACAGGTTGCCGCCATATACGGGTTGTGTCGAGTCGCCGACGATGATCACACCGGGCAGCGCCTCCGCCACCCTGTCCAGAAAACGTTGATGCGCCCGATATGCCGGAATCAGCATCCTCGCGAGTTCTTCGCGCATTCCCAAAACTCTGGCAGGTGTCAGGGGATCCGGTTCGAAGCCGTCCAGGGCTTCGCATAGCGCCGTCATCGCCAGTCCCGAATCCGAACAAATTGCAACGTGAGGCAGGGCATTACGGGTCAATTGCTCCGCCTCGATGTCGATGCGAATGACTTTACCCAAGAGATTGAGCTTGCTGTAGAACAACAGCGTGTCCGTTTCGCTGAGTTCCGTGCCGATAGCGAGAACGACATCGGCAGATTGGAGTGTTTCCAGAACCGGTTTTTGTGGCAGCGTGCTGCCCACACTCAACGGATGGCCGGGTGGAAGCACCCCCTTGGCATTGATGGTGAGCACCGTCATCGCGCCCAGCCGTTCGACCAGTGCGCGGGCGGTATCGGGTGCCTTCTGCACCCCTCCGCCCAGCACCACGAACGGCCGTTCGGCCGATTTCAATAATAACGCAGCCTGCTCGACGGTCCGGGGATCCGGGCCCGGTCTGGCTCGAGTCGGGTGCGGCACCAGGGAGAGCGGTTCGCCGGGGGCGGTAATAACATCCAGGGGCAGCTCGATGTGTATCGGGCCGGGCCGGGCGCTGTTGATCACCGCGAACGCACGCGCCAGAACCGAGGGCAATTCGGTGGCGCGCAAGACACTGTGACTGAACACCGACACCCCGCGGGTGAGCGCGCTCTGATCTGGCAGTTCGTGCAATCTTCCTTCGCCGAGGCCCAGTTCATGGGTGTTGTTGACGCTGGAAATCACCAGCATCGGGACTGAATCCGCATAAGCCTGCCCCATGGCCGTGGTGATATTCGTCATACCCGGACCGGAGATAATGAAACATGCAGCGGGTCTGGCACAGGCCCGGGCGTAACCGTCGGCCATGAAGCCGGCTCCTTGCTCGTGCCTCGGTGTGATATGGCGGATGCTCGTGGACGGCAGTCCCCGGTAAAGCTCCACCGTGTGGACGCCGGGGATGCCGAAAACGGTATCGATGCCGTAATTCTGCAGTAGCCGGGGCAGAATTTCGCCGCAGGTTGCCATGTGGTTGAATAATGGATCCGATTATCTCGTCAACATCGGACTATACAATGAAAAGCGGTTGTTTCAATCGCGGCGGGGCGCCGCTCCTACAAAACCCGGCACGGCGTCTACATCCCTCGTAGGAGGCGCGCCTCGCGCCGATCGATCGCGGCGGGGCGCCGCTCCTACAAAACCCGGCACGGCGTCTACATCCCTCGTAGGAGGCGCACCTCGCGCCGATTGGAGTTTGATTCATCGCGGTAAGGAATACGGACAAGACTCAGGACGCGATCCAGAGAATAGAAAGAGACAGCGCAATCAGGAAGTGGCTGGTGCGATCTCTGATCGCGAACATGACTGGATCTTCATGCATCTGATCCCGATGCGCAAGGAGCCACACCCGTGCGACCCAGTACAGCATTACAGGGCACAACAGCCAGATCGCTTCCGGCCAGTCGTATTGA
>Ga0209567_10000016_pt1 | contig 73626 bp, 65 predicted proteins | sample COG_12_FD_184756 | JGI IMG/M metagenome (GOLD analysis project Ga0209567, IMG submission 184756) | Pelagic marine sediment microbial communities from the LTER site Helgoland, North Sea, for post-phytoplankton bloom and carbon turnover... | ecosystem: Environmental > Aquatic > Marine > Neritic... | reverse complement strand
CTCCTCGGCCATTCGCACGGCCTTGAAGCCATCCGCCATCTTCACCATGTGGCCTTCGAACACGCCCATCGCCATGGATGCGGGATCCTGGAACAGGTGGTTCGCCCACGGGAACGGGTACGGGTTGAACGGGAAGGTGCTGCCCCAGACCGACGTGCAGCCCGTGGCGTTCAGGAAGCCCATGCTCGAGCGTCCCTTGCCGGTCGTGCCGTTCTCGTAACGCCAGCGCAATTTCTGCAGCTTCGCGACAAGATCGGTAACGTGCTTCAGCCAGTCCCGATCGATGGGCTCAGCTTCGTGTGTTTTCTCGACCGCACCCGCAATCTTCGCGAGCGTCAGCTCACCACCGCCATCGTTGTCGAGCACCGCCGCCATATCATCGCTGTCACCGACGTCGATTTCGCCGACCAGTTGCAGCTTGATGTACTGCTTGAGCCTGGCGACAAGATCGTCGAGCTTGGCAACGTGCGCTTTAACTCGCGGCTGTATCAGCGATTCGACGGTGGCGACGAACAGGTGGACGACGGTCTTCTCGGAACATCCGAGGCACGAGCCGTCGCCGCTGGCGAATGGCAGGTAGGCGTCCTTGTTCAGCAGGATCGTCTCCAGCGCGCCGATACCTTCCTCGAGGTCGTCCACGCGAATGTACTTCTCCGGCGTATTTGGCAGGTCCAGCCAGAAATCCCAGTTCTTGCGCAGGTCGGCGATCGAATCGCGCGTCTGCTTGACGGGCACCAGCGCTTCGTCCTTGCAGACCTCGATACATTCCATGCAGCCTTTGCAGGTATACGGGTCGATCGTGATGCTGAAAAGGCCGCCGCTGCCCGACTGCTTCTTCTCCCGGGTCGTGAAGTAGGGACGTGTCAACGAGAACTGGAAGGTACCCAGCTCCTCGCGGAAATCGACGAATTCTCCACCGAGCTGCTCGCGTACGTCGGAGTCTGCCGCATCGATGGTGGCCTGGATCGCTTCGTCGATCAGGTCAGACACCGAGTCGGTTTCGGCCGCGTCGACCAGTAACTTGTGCAGCGTCGATTCCATCTTGCGCACGGCGCGGGGTAGCTGCTCGGTCGGTTTGCCGTTCTTCTTCAGCCGTTTCACGACCGTATCGAGCACCTGGCCGACGTCGTTGACCAGGCCCGGTATCGCCGTGTCGGGGCAGACCGTGTAGCAGTCGCCGCAGGCGGTGCAGTTCTCGGGAATGAACTCCGGATGCTCGAAGCGGATACCGGTCATGTCGCGGAAATGTGACGACACGGCGGGCATCAGGCTCATGCTCATGAACGGATCGGCGGGCAGCTGCTCACCCTGTCCCGAGGCATACATACTGCCGGTCTGGGCCCAGAAGCGATGGATGTCCGACGAACGCGATTCCGATTCCGGCTGGCGCTTGACCATGACGGGCACGGGCAAGGTACTGCCGTTGGCTTTCTTGTCGGCGCGTTCTTCGAGGTGCTTGTCCGTCACCTCGGTGATCTCCTCGAAGCCCCGACGTACGACGCGCATGTTGTCCTCGACCACGCGCACGCCCTTCGAACCGAACTTGTGTTGCAGCTGGTCGCGGATCGCGTCCAGCAGCTTCTCTTCGCTAAGGTCGTGCTTCTCGAGGAGCGGCGACGTCGCGAAGAATGCGCCCTGGAAGGCGATGCCCTGCATGCGCAGCTGCAGCTCGGGATCGGTCGCCTCGTCGCGCGCAATCCTGAAAGCGTCGAGGTAGTACACGCGAATGTCGTTCTCGACGATATGCTTGCGGTAGCGCATCGGGATCGCGTGCCAGAAATCTTCCGGCGAGGCGGCGTCGCTCTGCATGACCATTACACCGCCCTCCTTGAGGCCGGCCAGCGCGTTGGTGTGGCCGAATACGTTGGGGTCGGGCGACAGCACAACGTCGACGTAGTAGTACTCGCAGTTGATGCGGATCGGCTCCGGTGCCGCCGACAGGTAGTACGACGTCGGCTGGCCCTTCTTCTCCGAGCCATACTTCGGATTGGCCTTGATGTGATAGCCGAGCAGCTCGTAAAGCGTCAGCGCGAGGTTCTTGCCCGTCGTGATGGCGCCCCAACCGCCGACCGAGTGCATGCGCACCGTGATCGCGTCATTCGGCATCAGGTTGGGGTTCTCGCTGCCACGCAGCGCCAGGTCCTTGACGTCCGGGTAGGCGTCCGTCACTTGCTGGTTATAGACCTCCTGCTTCGGAGTCATCATCCCGTTGCGGACGAATTCGATCGACAGGTAGAACATGCGCTTTTGCTTGCCGTCAGGCAGCATGTTCTCGATCGTGGCGACCACGCCTTCGGGCTGCAGGTCGCGGCTGCCCATACCGAAGGAACCGGAATACAGTGCCGGCATGTCCTCGAGGCTCTTGTAGCTGTCGAGCTCGGGGTAAGGCACGCCGTTGCGGCTACGTCCGTTCTCGAGGGACTTGGACAGCGTCGAGCGGATCTCTCGCATCAGCGGCAGGTCGGCCGCCAGCGGCTGATCCGTTCGTTCGAGCACGGCGACGCCTTTGCGGCCTTTCAGCACCTTGCCAAGCAGGTCACCGGGGAAGGGCCGGAACATCACGAGATTGACGACGCCGACCTTGACGCCGCGCTCCTCGCGCATCCAGTCGGCGACCGCCTCAGCCGTGGGTATCAGGCTACCCTGGCCGACGATCAGGTAATCGGCATCGTCGGTGCGATAGCTCATGACCCGGTCGTAGCGCCGCCCGGTCAGCTTCTCGAACTCGTCGAAGGCCTCTTCGGTAATGGCCTTCACGTGATCGAAGAAATACGGCCGCTGCGCGGCCACGCTCTGCATGTAGGAGTCCTGGTTCTGCACCGGGCCTGACAACACGGGATCGTCCACGTCCCACAATTCCGGAATGCGCCGGCGCTTGTCACCGTAGATGATCTTCTGTGCCGGGGTCGGCGTGTCGATGATGTCTTCGGGCCGCCCGAGGAACTCGGCTATCAACTCACGCTCGGGGATCTTCAGCGATTCGATCAGGTGCGTGGTCAGGAAGCCGTCCTGGCCAACGATGCCCGGCGTCAAGGCCATCTCGGCAATCCGGTGCGACATAATATTGAGGTCCGCCACAGCCTGCGCGTTTTTGGCCATGACCTGGAAGAAGCCGGTGTCGTCGACGCAGTGGTAGTCGTCGTGGCCAGCATGCACGTTAAGCGACGCTTTTGTAATAGCCCGGCAACCGATATTCAGCACGTAGGTCAGGCGCTTGCCGACGGCCGCGTACAAATTCTCGTGCATGTAGGCAATGCCCTGGCCGGACGAGAAGTTGGTCGCCCTGAGCCCGGTCATGGCCATGCCAGCGGTCACGGATGCAGCCGCGTGCTCGCCTTCTGGCTCGACGAAGATCAGGGGCCGGCCGGAAATATTGATGTGCCCGGCAGCCGCTGCTTCGGCCCAGAACTCGCCCATCTGTGTCGACGGTGTGATCGGATAGGCGCCGGCGCCGTCAGTGGACTCCCGCTCGCACATAATCGCGGCAGAGTTGCCGTCCATTGCGGCTCGCGTTCCGGGGTACTTGGGGGTCGGTTGTTTCTTTTTCATGCGGGGGTCCCTAGTTTTAAGTCGCAGTTGCCTGTCGCGCACTCTGGCGAATGACTTTCTTCGCCGCGCGGCCGGGGACAGGTCCTTTGATCGGGTCGAACCAGACGATCGCGCCGGTCGGACACCGCTCGATCGCCTCTTTTGCATTGTGATTACGGCTGTAGTCGACGACCGGCAGATTATCAACCATCGTAACCAATCCAGCCGGCGCATCGGCGGCGCATCGGCCACAGGCGTCGCAGCCCACGTCGCAGTCATCGAGCACGGCGTCGCCGTGCTCGAGATTCTTGCAGGCGACCCACAGGCGATGACTGACGGGATGCAGGGAGAACAGGTCCTTGGGGCAGGCGTCGACGCAGTCGCCACAGGCCGTGCACAGGTCGTCGATGACGACCGGTATCTCGTATTCATTCATCACGATCGCGTCGAAATCGCAAACCACCTCGCAGTCGCCTAGCCCCAGGCAGCCCCAGAAGCAGGATTTGCCACCGCCGGCGATGAGTGTGGCACCGCGACACGACTCGATACCCTCGTAATGGGCGCGATTTCGCGCGACGTTAATGCCACCTGCGCAGGCAAGTCGCGCGACGACTTTTTCTTCCGCGCCGGCGTCCACGCCGAGGAACTCGGCCAGCAACTCGCGTTCTTCCTCGGTCATTACCGTGCATTTACCCGGTAGAGCCGAGCCGTCGACGATCGCCTCCGCAAGGCCCTGGCAGCCCGGGTAACCGCAGGCGCCGCAATTGGTGCCCGGCAGCATCTCATTGGCCGCCTCAATACGAGGATCCTCGTCGACATGCAGTTTCCTGTGCGCCACCACGAGCAGGGTGGCAAACACAAAGCTCAGCGCCGCCAGCGTGAGTACGCCTGTCAACATGTAAGAGTCTCCTGCCCGACATTGTGCTGCATTCTATATGTGGCGCGGTTTCCACGCATTGTGGAAACCGCGTACAGATATGCGCTGCTTACGGCATAGAGTAACAAACGTAACTAATTGGGAATGCAGGCCCCAGTCCGGCAAGCAGGCCGTGGCTGCGATGCAGACAGGTGTTTCGGCTATCCGACGGGCTTCAGCTTGTCGCTGTGAATCTCACCGTTCGGCGACAGGACGAAATTGTTCAAGTTGAAACCAATGTAGAAGCTGCCGGTCTCGTCCGGGTTCTCGCTGACCTTGATATCTTCGGGCCTTACGCGGCGCCGCATGTGTTCACTCAGCAGTTTGGCGATGCTGGGTTTCTCTGCTGCGTATACGATGTCCATGTCACTCTCCTCGAGCACGTTCCTTGATGTTTCGCCTGCAGATTAGCGCCGGGCCCGTTAACGGAGCCTGAAAATTGAGTGAACGCACGCTGAACCGTCAGTTTCCGGCGAAATGAACGAAACCTTAACGGTGCTTTGTGCATCTAAAGATCGTGTAAAATTTATTCTTTCGCACCTCAAGAGCCTCTGAATGTCCCTGGTCGCTGAACTTCGTCGACGCAACGTTTTCCGGGTTGCTGCGGCCTACCTCGTGGTTGGCTGGCTGCTGACCGAGGTGCTCACGACGATATTGCCCACGCTGGGCGCCCCGGAATGGGCGGCGCGGGCGGTGATACTGATATTCGCCTTCGGATTCATCCCCGCGGTCGTCATCTCCTGGTTCTATGAACTGACACCCGAAGGCATCAAGCGCGAACAGGAAGTCGACCACGATGATCCCGCGGCCGTGACCACGCGCAAGAAGGTAGATCACATCACGATCGGCACTGCGATCGTGCTGATCATCCTCGTGGGCCTGTTCAGCGCCCGCCAGACGTCGGATGAATCAGCGCCTTCCGATATGCCGATCAGCAATGCGTCGGTCGCGGTGCTGCCCTTCGTCAACATGTCGAACGACAAGGACAACGAGTATTTCTCCGACGGGCTGACCGAGACGCTGCTGCACATGCTCGCGCAGATTCCGGACCTCAAGGTCGCCGCACGCACCTCGAGTTTCGCGTTCAAGGACCAGAACATCAGTATCCAGGAGATCGCCCGCGCGCTCGAGGTTGCGCACGTGCTGGAAGGCAGCGTGCAACGGGCCGGCGATCGCGTGCGCATCACGGCGCAGCTCATTCGCGCGAGCGATGGGTTTCACGTGTTCTCGGAGAACTTCGACCGGCAGCTCGACGACATTTTCGTCGTTCAGGACGAGATCGCAGAGAAGGTCGGCAATGCCCTGTCCGAGTCGCTGCTCGGCACGAGCGAGCCCACCATGCTCGCCGCGAGTCTCACTACGACAAACACGGATGCCTATGACCTGTACCTGAGGGCTTGCAAGGAACGCGCGACTTTCTCGTTCGGTGGACTGATTGCCGCCGAAGACCTGCTCAAGGGCGCTCTGTTGATCGATCCCGATTTTACAGAGGCAAAGACCGAACTCGCGGCGAGCTACATTCACCAGATCGAGACGGGCTTGATGGACGAGCAGGAAGCCTTCGATCAGATTATAGCCATCACTGACCAGGTTCTGGCCGTGGATCCGGGCGACCTTGTGGCGAGAGCCGCTTCGATTTATGCAAAGACCGGAGCACGACGCGCCGAAGGCGATCCGGTCGCCAAGGCACAACTTGTCCATGACCTGGAGACGATCGTCGCCGTGGCGCCCGAGGAATTGCAGGCGCGCATTCTGCTCGTGCGCGCCTACCGCGGCCTCGCGCAGGATGAGAAAGCCATCCCGGTACTCGAGGAAGCGCTCAGGCAAGACCCGTTCAATGCGATCATCCATTACGAACTCGGCACAGCCTACCTGCGCCTCGAGCAGTGGGACGCGGCCCGCGCAGCTTTGATGAGGTCGCTGGAAATCGAGCCGGCGCAGCCTAATGCCTACACGAACCTCGGCATGATGAACCTGAAGGCGGGCGATGGCGTCGGCTTCGTCAAGGAATTCCTCAACGCCATCAACGTCGATCCCAAGGACCATGAATTGCCCGGGGGCCTGGCCGGATTCCTGTATGAACTGGGCCTTGTCGACATAGCCGACGACTTCCGCGACCGTGTGCTCGCCCTGGCGCCGACGAGCGAGATCGCGTACCGCACCGAACTGCTGCGAGCGGTTGCCATTGGCGACGATATCGGCAGCGTCGCGAGCGCGCAGAGCGCTATCGAGGACGACATCGATAATCGCAGCTTCGGCTATGCCGGCGCTGTACGACACCTGCTACGAACCGCTTTGAGCGAAGGCGACGTCGAGGAAGTACTTGCCTGGATCAGCGACGAGGCGCCCGGGATATTCGACGTCGATTCGGACCGAGTGCCATCGAAGTACCGCCAGGCGCAGAGCGTTGCATTTGACGCATGGTACGTCACGTTGCCGCGAGACGAATTGTTGCGGCGCCTTGACCGACTGATTAGCTTCGGCGCCGCGCTCGGCTACGATATGGCGGATGATCCCAACACCTACTTCAGCGTGCTGGCCCTCCGGGGTGAGACCGAGGAGGCTACCGAGGTCGCGCTCGAGCAGGTATTTTCACGCCCCGTTTCAGTCAACCTGCGCTGGCGGCAGATGCTGGCCCAGGCACAGTTCCAGCCGATCGTAGCCGATCCTCGTGTGCAGCAGGCGATGCAGCGCTGGGACGACGAAGAAGCGGCGCTCCGCGGCAGCGTCGAAGCCTATTTCAGGGATATGCACGCCGCGAACTGAAACCGCCCCGGGCGGCATCGGCCTCCAGGCGATCAGGCAAGCAGGCGCTTGACGGCTTCGGTCAACGTACCATCGTCTGCCGCCAAGCTGTATCCGATACGCATTGACGGCTTCTCGATGTCGATGAGGCGCGTGAGATCGATCGGCGTCGCAACGAGGACGAGATCGCAGTCGACCGCGTTAACCGTCGCTTCGAGATCGCGTATCTGCTCGTCGCCGTAACCCATGGCCGGCAACAGGTCCCCGATGTCCGGGTACTTCTTGAAGGTCTCCGCAATCTCGCCAACCGCCCAGGGACGCGGGTCGACGAGTTCTCCCGCGTGATGCTCCATGGCCGCCAGTACGCCTGCGCCGAACGGCATGCCGCCGTGCGTAGTCGTCGGTCCGTCCTCGATGACGAGCACGCGTTTTTCAGCAATGGACTCAGGGAGCGGGACGTGCAGCGGTGACTTGCGGCGAAGCACCGTGGCATCCGGATTGAGTTGCCTCGCGTTGGCCTCGATACGCTGAATCTCTTCTTCGTCGGCATACCCGACCTTGCTTATCAGGATGATGTCGGCACGCTCGAAGTTGGCCGTGCCCGGAAAGAACTCGAGCTCGTGGCCCGCACGATGCGGGTCCGTCACCGTAATCCAGAGATCGGGCTTGTAAAACGGTGTGTCGTTGTTACCGCCATCCCAGACGATCACGTCCGCTTCCTTCTCGGCTTCTTCAAGAATCGCGGCATAGTCGACGCCCGCGTAAACGATAACGCCATTGTTGATGTGAGGTTCGTACTCCTCTCGCTCCTCGATCGTGCACTCGTGGGCCTCGAGGTCTTCGTAGGACGCAAAACGCTGCACCGCCTGGCGGGCGAGATCGCCGTAAGGCATCGGGTGGCGAATCGCCACGGTCTTCTTGCCGAGTTCCCGCAGGATATCGGTAATACGGCGCGACACCTGGCTCTTGCCGCACCCGGTACGGACCGCTGTAATCGCGATCACGGGTTTGTTTGACGGCAACATCGACGCGTCGATGTCGAAGGTCGAGAAACGAACGCCGTGGGCTTCAACCCTCTTGCGGCGCTCCTCGACGTAATCGAGATGCACGTCGGAATACGCGAATACGACCTCGTCGATATCATTGCCAGCCAGCAGGTCTTCGAGTTCCTCTTCCGGATGAATCGGGATACCGTGCGGATACCGGGACCCCGCCAGTTCGGCCGGGTAGCGACGATCGTCAATATGGGGGATCTGCGTCGCCGTGAATGCGACGACGTCGACGTCCCTGGCATTCCGGTAGTAGCAGTTGAACAGGTGGAAGTCCCGACCAGCGGCCCCCATGATGATAATCCTGTGGCTCATAACGGTTTCTCAGGTAACTATGCCCCTGGAAAACATGCTACGCCCCCCCTCAGCAGAGGCCGATACGCGCTTCTACGTAGCGCAATCCACTACGTGGATTCCGTCATTTTAAACCCGTCAAATTGGAGTACTTTCCATATTGCCGGCGGCCGCCGGAGCTTTGCTTGCGAGCACCTCAAATGAAGGACACAGCCGTGACTACCCAGACCCCTCCCAGCCTCAACCTGGGCGTAAAAATCCTCCATGACCCCGTACGGAACAAGGGTACGGCCTACACAGACGCGGAGCGCGATGCGCTCAAACTAAGAGGCCTTCTGCCACCCCGCGTCCACTCGATGGCGGAACAGGAACTGCGTGTCCTCGGCAATGTGCGTGAGAAGGCGACGGACCTCGAGCGCTACCTCTATCTCGTAGCCCTGCAGGACCGTAACGAGAACCTCTTCTATCGCGTCATCATGAACAATCTCGAGGAGATGATGCCGATTATCTACACGCCGACCGTGGGCAAGGCTTGCCAGGAATTCCAGCATATCTACCGTACTCCACGCGGCTTCTATGTATCGATGCAGGACAAGGGACGCATCAAGGAGATCATGCAAAACTGGCCACACAAGAACGCCCGTATCATCGTTGTTACCGACGGCGAGCGCATCCTCGGGCTCGGCGACCTCGGTGCCGATGGCATGGGAATAGCGATAGGCAAGCTGTCACTTTACACGGCCTGCGCCGGCATCTCCCCAACGCAGTGCATGCCTGTCATGTTTGACGTTGGAACCAACAACGAGAAGCTGCTGAATGATCCGTTGTACAACGGCATCGAGCGCAAACGCGTACGCGGCCCCGAATACGACGAACTGTTCGCCGAATTTATCGAGGCAGCGAAAGAGACGTTCCCCAACATCCTGATCCAGATCGAGGACTTCGGCAACACGAACGCGTTCCGCCTGCTCGAGCAGTATCGTGACAACACCTGCCTGTTCGACGACGACATCCAGGGCACGGGCGCCGTCGCCGTGGCCGGCATCATTGCGGCCATGCGCATTACGGGCGGCAACCTGTCCGACCAGAAGATCCTATTCCTGGGTGCGGGCGAAGCAGGCATTGGAATTGCGGACGTTTTCGTCGCGGCATTGAAAGAAGAAGGCATGTCGACCGAAGAGGCACGCAAGCACTGCTGGTTCGTCGACAGCAAGGGGCTACTCGTGGCAGGCCGCGACAACATCGCGGTGCACAAGGAACCCTATGCGCATGCAGGCGAGTTCACTCCCGATTTCCTCGAAGCCGTGAAGCGGCTCAGACCGACGGCGATACTCGGACTGTCCGGGCAGCCGCAGACCTTTACGCAGGACATCGTCGAGGCCATGGCCGAGATCAATGAGCGCCCCATCATTTTCGCCCTGTCGAACCCGACCTCGAAGGCCGAATGCACGGCGGAACAGGCGTACACCTGGAGCGATGGCCGCGCGATTTTCGCCAGCGGCAGCCCGTTCGCTCCCGTCAAGTACAACAACCAGACGTACGTTCCTGGCCAGGGCAACAACGCCTACATCTTCCCGGGCGTCGGACTCGGCGTAATCGTCAGCAAGTCTCGCATTGTGACCGACGAGATGTTCCTCGCTGCCGCACATTCGCTGGCCAACCAGGTCACCGACGCTGACCTCGAACGTGGGCGCATCTATCCGAAACTGTCACGTATCCGACAGGTTTCGGCAGTGATCGCACGCGACGTGGCCAGGATGGCCTATGAAAACGGCTTTACGGATAAGGAGGAACCCGAGGACATCCTCCAGGACGTTCACGATCACATGTACCAGCCGATCTATCCGCACTACGCGTAATCGAAGCGCATCGCGAAAAGGCCCGCCGCCCGCGGGCCTTTTTTTACATAAGCCCTGACCGATCCGTCCCGTCTTTGTGTGACGCAGACGAACGACCTGGGGCCTGTTTTCTGGGAGAGTGGGAGTCCCGAGTGACGGTTTGCGCAATTGAGGCGCGCCGGGAGAGACAGGTCATGCGGACGGTCAACTGGAATACCTTGCTGTGCACTTTAGTGCTGCTGCCTGCAACCGGCATCGCGGACGATTCGCTCGACAAGCTGTACGAGTCGCGCTGGAGCCTGAGCCATTCGGTTGACAGCCCGACCTATACTAATTCCCGGCCTGTCACGAACAGTGACCTCGATGTCAATATCGAGGACGGCAGCTCCATCCTGAGTGTCACGAAGATCCGCAGCCTCTCGTTGTTCACACTCGCCGGCGACGAGCGATCCAAATGGTTTCTAGGTATCAACGAAGACGGTTTCGTGGGCGTCCATTTCCGCGGTTTCACGCGCAGCACTGCGAAACGTCACCTGGACGTCTCCGCCTTATTCGCGAAGAAGGACGACGAGGACGACGAGGTCCACTAATCCGTTGCCTCGTTGTTCGAGGCCGCAACGTACGCAATGAAGCCGCGAATATCTTCGAGCGCGTCCTGCCTGATAATGCTGTCTCCACTACCGGCCGGGGACTGGATGGCGTGACCGGAGCCCTCGTACATCCTGATGTCGATCTTCGGATTATCCAGGGCCTGTAGCCTCGCAGCACTTTCCGCGGACGGGACGTTCGTGTCCTGATCGCCAAGCAACACCAGCGCATCGATATCGAGCCGTTCCCAGTACGGCAGAGGGTCGAAGTCGCCAACCGCATCCCAGAACGCCGGTTGAGCGACTTTCCTGATGTAGGTCGTCGACAGAAGCGCGATCATCTTGGAAATTCCGGGCAGGAAACCCATCTGCTGCAGATTGAAATCTTCTTCGTAGAGAAGCTGCTCCTCGGGCGTGACCGCGGCGCCCGCCAGGCTCACGACGAATTTCACGTCATCCGACAGATCGGCGACGAGCGGCGCAATCCATCCGCCCTGGCTCATGCCAATGATGCCTATACCGGCTACGTCCGCTGCATCCTGCTCGGCCACGTAGCGAACGGCTGCGACCGTATCGGTGGCGAGGTCTTCGAAACTCGCGCTGCGCCAGTTTCCCCCGGACTTCTCCGAACCCCGCTTGTCCGGCAGCAGGACGACGACGCCACGCTCCTGCAGATATCGGGTGAGTGTCAGGTACCAGCGACTGTCCCTGGTGCTGGTGCCCGACCCGTGGATTATCACGACGGCCGGGAACGGTCCCTTCCCCGGCGGAACAAACAGCATCCCTGCGAGATCGATGCCCTGCTCCACATTGCGGAAATCAATCTCGGCGAATTGCAGTTCGTCGAGTGCCGCGCCCTGGAGTCTCCGGCCGTCGCTGCGCGTTGCCTGGGTGATGATTACGGGCCCGATGATCAGCAACACGATAAACGCTGTCACCGCGAAGAGTCGTTTGTACGCCACGTCTGCCACCGGCACTCAGGAAAAGATGCGATCGATTTCGGCCATGACCTCCGGCGTAAAGCCGTCGGCGAACTCCAGCGCCTTCATGTTTTCATGGACCTGGCTGACCCGGCTCGCCCCCGTCATTACCGTGCTGACGTGAGGATTCTGGAGGCACCAGGCCAATGAGAACTGTGCGAGCGTGGCACCCATCTCGTCGGCCAACGGCTGCAAAGCCGAAACTTTCGCGAGACGCTCCTTGTCCGTCAGCTGGTCCTGCAGCCAATCGAGTTCCTTGAGCGCACCGCGGCTGTCGGCCGGAATGCCATCGTTGTACTTGCCCGTGAGCAAGCCCGAAGCGAGCGGGCTCCAGATCGTCGAGCCATAACCGTGATCTTCATAGACCGAAGTATATTCGTGCGCGAAGCGATGACGTTCGAACAGGTTGTAAACCGGCTGCTCAACGATCGGCTTGTGCAGATGATGGCGCTCGGCGATCTCGAGTGCTCTGAGAATCTCCCCGGCCTCCCATTCGGATGTGCCCCAGTAGAGGGCCTTGCCGCGTTCGATGATGTTGTGCATGGCCCACACGGTCTCTTCGATCGGTGTCGTCGGGTCGGCCCTGTGGCAGAACAGGATATCCACGTAATCCATATCGAGGCGCCGCAACGAGCCGTCGATGGCCTCAATGAGATATTTCCTGTTCAGCGTGTTGCGCTCGTTGGGACCGTCGTGCAATCCCCAAAAGAGTTTCGTCGAAACGAGATAGCTGCTCCTGCGCCAACCGAGCCTCTTGAACGCCTCGCCCATGATCTCTTCGGATTTGCCATGAGCGTAGGCCTCCGCATTGTCGAAGAAGTTGACGCCCGCATCGTAGGCGGCGGCCATCATCTCCATGGCTTCGTCGAGACCGGACTGTTTGTGAAACGTTACCCAGGACCCGAACGACAGCTCGCTGACCTGGATGCCTGCTTTTCCCACGTGTCGATATTGCATGCGCGAATACTAGCATTCTGCGTACAATCGCTTCATGGCAACCAGGAAGATTCTGCAACGGTTATCACCCCTTTGGCTCGGGCTTGCTATCAGCGGTTTTCTTCTTTCCCTGTTTTTCGTGCTCGAGAGTGTGCTGGGCCGCTGGGACGTATTGCTGTCAGGCGACGAATTCGACCCGCTGGCGCGAGTCTCGTCCGGCATTCTGCGCGACGTTCGCATCGTAATCGTGCATTGTCTGTTGACGGGTTACGTGGCTGGAGCGTTTCTGCAGACCATTCGCAGCGGCCAGCGTACCGTGCTCGCGCTGCAGAACGTTCTGGACTGCACGCGTGAAGAGTGCGAGGGACTCGCGGCGACCGTACGATTGAGCGGGCGCGGACTTTTGCTGACGGGACTCGCCGGATTCGTAGTCGCGCTGCTCCTGCCGTATATCACTCCTCCGGTTCCGCAATCGCCGTGGCATCCGTCAAGTTGGAATGCCGAAGTGGCCTGGCACCGAGTACTGGGCCCGGCAATGCTTGTCATCGTGATCTGGCATGGCTATGCCGTGATAACGGTTTCGAAGCGAATGTCGAACATTGCAAGAAGACTCAGCAACATAGACCTGCTCGATCTTTCACCCCTTGAACCGTTTACGCGGCTCGGCCTCAGCAACTCGCTCCTGGCCATAGGTGGCCTGTCGATTTTCAGCCTGATGCTCATCGAGACGGGATTCGTCCTGACAATGTTGATCTTCGGCGTGCCGATAATTTCCCTGGCGGTCGTCGCTTTACTTTACCCGGTCCACGGAGTGCACGATCGAATCAGGCAGAAGAAGGAAGCCGAGCTGCACACTGTCAACGCAGCCATTTCCGCGAAGCGCGGCGCATTTCTCAACGACAACCTCGGACAACAACGAGGCGAGATGGCGGATCTGATCGCTTATCGCAACCTGATCGAAAACGTGCCGGAATGGCCGTTCACGACCTCGAACTTCGCCCGCTTCGTCCTTTACCTGCTGATCCCGTTCCTCTCCTGGGGGCTCGGCACGGTTGCAGAGGAACTCGTCGGCCGCGCAATTTTCTAGGCGGGCCGACCCTCAATCGTCCGCGCCGATGTCTTCGTGCCAGAGTCCGGGATTCGTAGCGATGAATTCGCGCATCAATCGTTCACATTCGCCGTCGTCCACGATCTCGATCAGCACGCCCCTCGACCGCAAGTACTCCTCCGGACCCTGGAAAGTCCTGTTCTCTCCGACAACGACCTTCGGGATGCCGTACAGCAGGATCGCCCCGCTGCACATATCGCAGGGTGACAGGGTCGAATACAGGACAGCGCGTTGGTAGTCCGGAGCCGCCAGCCGGCCGGCGTTCTCGAGACAGTCCATCTCGGCGTGCAGAACGGGGCTGCCTTTCTGCACCCTCTGGTTGTAACCCCGGCCGACGATTTTGCCGTCGAGGGCCAGCACCGAACCGATCGGAATACCGCCTGATCCCAGCCCTTTGCGGGCCTCCTGAATGGCGGCTCTTAGGTATTTATCCATCGCCATAATCTACACTACTACCTCCAATACGAATATCTACCTAGCGCGCAAATCGTTGACGGGTGGGATAATTTGCTTCCCCCCAGGACGTTTCCTTCAGCGAGGCGAACTATGGATATGCCAGTAAGACAAACCGACGAACTCAATCTCTTCGTCAATGCTCAACGCCAGTTCGAGCGGGCCCTGACCTGGATCGATGACCTCAAGGTCGGGCTCATCGACTACATGATCAACCCGGTACGGACACTGCACGTGCGTTTCCCCATCCACATGGATGACGGCTCGATCAAGACATTTCACGGCTTCCGGGTATTGCACAACCGGGTACGCGGACCGGGCAAGGGTGGCATTCGTTATCACCCGAACGTGTCCGAGGCCGAGGTGACAGCGCTTGCCACCTTCATGACCTGGAAAACGGCCGTGGTGGATATTCCGTTTGGTGGCGGCAAGGGTGGAGTCATATGTAATCCGAAGGAACTCAGCCGCGCCGAATTGCGCCGCATCACAAGGCGCTTCGTGACGGAACTGGGCGACAACATCGGACCGTATACCGATATCCCGGCTCCTGACGTGTACACCGACCAGCAAACCATGGCCTGGATCTATGACACGTTCGACATGATGCATCCGGGGCAGAACAACCTGGCCGTTGTCACGGGCAAACCGGTGGATATCGGCGGTTCACTCGGGCGCGACGAAGCGACCGCGAGAGGCAGCCTGTACGCGACGCAGCAGCTGATCAAGCACGGCATGGTCCCGGGTCTCGAGACCCTCGAAGGTGCCCGTGTGGTGGTCCAGGGCTACGGCAACGCCGGTAACATCGCCGCGCGGCTGTTCCATGACGTCGGCGCTCGCATTATTGCCGTAAGCGACTCCCGCGGCGGAATTTGCGCGGACAGCGGCATGGATCCCGTGAAGGTCCTCGAACACAAGGAGGAGACCGGCAGCGTCGTCGGCTACCCCGGCAGCACGGCGCTCAGCAATGACGAGTTGCTGGCGTACGATTGCGACATCCTGATTCCGGCTGCACTCGAGTGCCAGATTCGGGCGGATAACGCCGCCGACGTCAAGGCGAAGCTGATCGTCGAGGATGCGAATGGTCCGTTGACAATGGCTGCCGACGAGATTCTGCAGGAGATGAACGTGATCGTCTTGCCGGATATCGTCGCGAACGCCGGTGGTGTCGTCGTCAGCTACTTCGAGTGGGTACAGAACCTCGAGAACCAGCAGTGGGGTCTCGACAAGGTTCACCGCCTGCTCAAGGAGAGGATGGACCGCGCCGTCGACGACACGGTCGATTGCTGGACCAAGCTCAACGCGCGGCATGAAGGCGGATTCAATAGCAAGAAACCGGCTCCGATACTGCGTGACGCAGCACTCGTAATGGCAATCGAGAGGCTCGCAACGGTCATATTGCAACGGGATATCTGGCCCTGAGTGATAGATCTGCCCCTGGCAGGGCCGCGAGTAACCTTATTGCCGGGGCCGGATTCGGCCCCGGCACCTCTTATGCGCCCCTTTTCGGCCTGATCATGACATAAGTAAGCGCATGCGGTTGAGTACACGGATCGTTCCGCCTAATATGGATTTACCGTTGAGAGGAGTTTGATATGCGACAAAAACTGGTAGAGGCGCTCATGTATCCCCGACTCATGGTCGAGGAGCTCATCGAAGAGGGTAATTACGTACACAAGAATCTCTTCGAAGCCACGGGCGAACGGTGTAATTACTGCGACGGTTCCGGGGATTGCGGCTGGGATCACTGCCTGCAAGACTTCAAAGACCTGGACAAGAGAACCACCGAGAGCCTGAGCGTCTCGCTGCGCGAAGGCATCAAGCTCGTCGAGTCACTGCACAGCAAACTACGCCACGACGAAACCACCTGTACTTGCGAGACCTGCAACTGGATCAGGAATGCCGAGCACCTGACGGAAGAATGCGAGCATCAGCTTCCGCACGTCAATCCGGCGGTAATAGCAGAGGCCGGCTAGCGGCATATTTTTGACCCGCGGGTGCCCGTCGGGCACCCGCCTCTATCTCATCGTGGCAGCGTATACCTTACGTTGCCGTTCTTTATTGCAATCAGTTTTCGTTTCTCTAACTCGCCAATAAGTTCCGCGAGATCGTCCTCGTTCAGCTTGTCCGAAACCAGGTTGTCGATCGTATTCTGCAGCGTCCTGACCTTGCGCGGCCGCGAATGGCCCCGACCGATGAGATTCCTGACGATGAGATCGATCATCTCGCTCGTCTCCGTCTTTCCGGGGATTCGCAGCTTCGGTATTTCCGCGACGTCGACGATGCGGCGCACACGAATTTTCTTGCCCTTCAGGTGCCGGATCAGCGGATCGAATCCCTTGTCCCTGCTGACGATGTGAAAATTCCCCTCCGAGTCCGCAGCCGTAAGAGCGCCCATGTAATAGGCAATATGAAAGTCCAGCGCATTGGGGCCGCTGCCGTCGATCTCGACGTACTGCGCCCGTTGGCCGAGCGCCTGCATCGCGACGACGACATTGCGCGGCAGCTTCGTCTGGTTTGCACCGATAAAGACATACACTTCGAACGGCTGCTCACCAAGCAGACCGAGATTCTTCGGCTGTACGTTTTCGAAGTCGATCAGGACGTAGTTTGTGGCCAACGTAATCTCCGTATTCAAGTCGTGAAAAAACGAACAATTTCCACCATCGCCTCGGTATCGAAGCGGCAGTATCGCAACAGTTGCTCCTCGAGCTCGGCTTTGCGCGCCGTCGTCGTTTCAGGATCGATCGCCTCGATAAACCCGTCCGCGGCACCCGTGCCTTCCTTGATGCCTTCGAGATTCGCGTAGTCCATGCGCGGCGCGATCGTCGGCAGCACCGCCTTGATGGACCATGAACCCAGCATGTCGGGGTGATAGTAGTTGTCCTTGACGACGGGATGTAAGTCAAAGAGTCGATCGATGATCGCCCCCAGGGGTGACTTGAGATCGGGAAACAGCTCGATCAGTCCCGCTATCACGCGCTCCTCGTAGCTCGTGTACATGAGCACGGGCCCAGCCTCGCCGAGGCACTCGATCAGCGCCTCGGCCAGGTCCCGCATTGGCGCCTGACCTGACAGGTCGAGGAATTCCTCGTGCCGCATGCCGACGAGCGCGCCGTCCCCTTCCCCGTCATCGATGTGGCAGGACCATTGCACGGGCACGGCCGCATACGGTCGAGTGCCCTTCCAGAAGGGCACGGCCGGCGCGATGGTCTCGAAATCCAGGTAACAGCGCGGGTACTCCAGTGCGCCCAGGATGCGGCGCGCATTTTCGAGTACTTCTGGCTCTCCCTTACAGGTCACCCTGTGGATACGAAGCTGCGTGTCGGCCGTGATGTTGTCGGCGGTGACATCCCGAATGTCACGGGCGCCTGCCGCCACGTACGAACCCAGCCTGGCCTTGCTGCCGCCAAGACCGCGAATGGGGTAATCGCTGTCGCCAGGCCAGCAATACTCCTGGAACTGGCAGTCATAGGGCTTACTGCACTGCGCGCCGACAATGACCTCCGGAAAATAGCCGAGCACGGCATCACGTGCCTTGGCGATCATGTCGATGACCGTCGGTTCCACGGTGCGCACCTCGTCTGTAAGGTCCACTACTTCCAACAGGCCGTCATACTTGCCGTCGCCACCGTACACGAACTGGTTATTGATGTGCGCGAGCGAGATGGACTTCAACGGCAGCCCGGAATTGCGCATGACCCAGTCCTGGATTGCGCAATCAAGCACGTGATAGTCCTTGACCGAGGTCGATGCCTTGACTTCGATCGCCCGCCAGCCGTCACCGTCAGGTAGCAGCACGTCGACGCGGACCAGCACATTCTCGCAGCGAAACGTCGCTTCGAAGATCGGGGCATCACCGCCGAGCAAGCGCTGCGTTTCGGAAATCATCATGCCGAGATTGCGGTTGAAGGGAATCTCGACTGAATCCGGCGTTCCATACAACTGCTGCGCGATCGTTCCGACCTCGTGGCCCGTGGCAAAGAGCGACTCCGTCTGCGGTGTAATTACGCCCAGTTCCGGGTGATGTTTTTCGAGATGCAGTTTTTTCGGGCATTGCCAGGCCGATATCAGCCTGGACTTGGAGAGACTGGGTTTCCTCGCGACCATGATGCGGAGTTTACACGTCGGCGCAGTTGTGTTCCCCCGGGCTTCAGGCGTCCGGCCTGAATACTTTCAATACGAACATCAGGACAAGGACCACGAGGATAACCGCCGCCACAATCTGCATGAACGACATCCTGGTTGTGGGCTGCGCCAACGGGTTCTCACCGCTGGCGTACTGATACAACCCGACATCACGGATCGACACGGACCCGGCTCCCGGCAAATGCAGGGACAATGTTACTTCTCCCGGAGCAAGGAACTCCCCGCTCGCCTGCCTACCCTTGTTTGCGTGGAACGGCAGTATGAAGGGCCGCCACCCGGAACTACCCGAGATCTTTGCCAGCGGTCCCGAGTCGGCGAGGCTCTTCGTGAAATAAACGCCTTCCTCGCCAAAATCGTTGTTCATCTGCAGGAACGCGGCGCCCTCGACACCCTCGTAGCTCAGCATGCCCTTGAGCGCGTAGACGGGAGAAGTAATGCCGGGCTGGGGCAACACGACCAGCAAGTGCCTTTGTTTGCCTGGCACTGCGTGCAGGGTTAGTGGTTCCTCGAAGAACGCCATCGCCTTGATCGGTTCCTCGGCGCGCAAGCCCGGCGCAAGCAACAGTATCGCAAGCACTGCCAGACAGCACCGCACAGCCAGTCTTGTTGTTCTCATAGTCCTCGAGTCGTCCCGCGATTGACATCCTGATCGGCCTGCATGCTTGCCCCACACGGCAAGAGGGTCAATTCTGGGATGTACGTAGCGCGGCTTTCTATATACTCCACGCATGGCTGGAGTCGACGAACGCGTAGCGATCATCACTGGTGGCGGTCGGGGCATCGGACGCGCGACCGCTCGGTTACTGGCGTCGCGGGGCGCGCGGGTAATGTGCGTCGCACGCGGCGAAAAGGAGCTGGCCGCGACCGGATTCGACTACCTTGTTGCCGATCTCGGGACCGTGGACGGCTGTGCTGCAGCGATCGCCGATACCGAACGGCGACTCGGGCCCGTTGATATCCTGGTCTGCAATCACGGCATCGGTTCGGCACATGAGCGCGTCCTTTGGGACCAGAAACCCGCGGAGTGGGACGAGACGATGCGCATCAACCTGGACGGCCCGTTCCACCTCTCGAGGCTGGTGCTCAGGGGCATGACCGAGCGTGGCTACGGCCGCGTCGTGTTCACGAGTTCAACCGCGGGCCTGGTGGCCGAGCACGCGGGCAGCGCCTACAACAGCTCCAAGCATGGCCTGATCGGCCTGATGCGCTCCGTTGCGCGCGACGCCGGCGCCTACGGGGTAACGTCGAACGCCGTGCTGCCGGGATGGGTGCGAACCGAAATGGCGGAACGTTCGGCACGCCAGGAAGCAAGAGATCGCGGCATCACGCCGGAGCAAGTCTGGGACGAACGGGCCGCGCTCTATCCCCCGGGCCGCGTTGCGACCTGTGACGAAGTTGCCGAGATGATCGCTTTCTTCGCGTCCGAGGAGTCGAGCGGTGTCAGCGGCGAAGCCGTGCGGGTAGCCCTCGGCAGCCAGTCGTAAGAACCCGGCCTATCTCGAAGACGATATCCTGACGAGTTCATCGCCGACACGTGCCAGGTGAGCGCAGCGATTCTGCAGCTCTTGCATGAAGTCCATCTTCCCCTCGGGAGAGATAAGAATACGCTTGCGTCCGTCCCGCCACTTGATCAGCAGCCGGTCGAGCGACGCCGCCGGGCTCGACAGCGGATTCCGCGAGGGTCTTACGAGATCGATCTCCGCCAGCGGGATTCGTTGCCTGAAAGGCCCGCAGCAGACCAGCAGATCCGTGTCACCGATCGTGTAACTGATGCTGTGCAGCAATGACAGTACGAACCCGACGATGCCGACACTCGCAACAAGCACCAGTACGCGCCGGGTCAGCGGTGCATCACTCATGAAATGCAAGGCCGCGCCGAAGGCTGCCAGCAGCATGCCCGCCCATACGAGCACGATGATCCAGAGATCGCGTTTCGACGAGTACACGGCCTTCATGCCTGGGCGGTTCCTGTCACTACCCGATACAACGCTTTTCGAAGTTCTTGATCAATTTCTCCTTGTTGCGCGCCTGCTCGAAGAAGCGGCCGAGAAATTTAATCGCTTTGCTTCGATTGTCCTCGGCCAGCCCGGGCGTTTGCTGCAGCACCTCGAGGATCTTTGCCTCACTCGCTACAACCTTGTCGATCGCCTCGCTCAGGACAGCGCGGTCCGTGCACAACCCACGATAGAGCCGTTGTGTCACCTTCTTGATGCGCAGGTTCTCGTCCGGGAACGCGTAGTTCGCATTCACGAGACCTGACAGGTCGAGGTCGTAAGGGACGATCAGGACAGTATTGTCGCGTTCGAACAGGTCGACGTTGTGACAGCAACCCTCGGAGTAGTCGGCCTTCACGAGACCCCAGTCGGTATTGGCGATGAGGTACTGGTAGACATACACGAGGGCCGCCAGTTTGAGGTCGTGGCGCCGTTTTGGTACGCCATTCATTACGACTGGCGTCGCGCCGATACGCTCTGCGAGGTGCCCGGCCGTTTCCAGCACGAAACCGTAGTGGTTCGCCGCTTTCTCGGAAAGTTCGCCGTCGGTGTCTGCGTAGTTGATCCTGAACAGGCGCACTCGGTAGCTTAGATCCGTCAGGACGTTCAGAATTCGATAAGCGGCATACTCTTCGAGCATGTTCTGTTCAGCCCGGCCGTAGTTTCGACAATGGGTGACCAGCTTGAGTTTGTCCTGCCCGGCGAAAACCGACTCGCTGATATCGGACTTCCGGAAGTTGAGCCGTAGCGGCGGGAAATCGCAGACCCTGAGACGGCTGCGGCCCCGCAGGCGCACCTTGACCGGGTATTCCACACCTGCGGTCTCGAAGATAAACGGACGTTCGGTCCGGTCCTCCATGTCCTCGAGCGTCGTACCGAAGGGTCCGGTCAGCGTCACTTCGAGCACGGAATCGTCGTCGAATAGTGGTTCGGCGCCGAGTCTCGCCGACATCAGGAGCAATATCGCGAACGACCAAATGCCGAGCAAGGCATCTCTTGAACGAAACATAGATCAACGTATCCGGTCTAGTCGAAAACACCTGCGATCTTCGTGCCGCAAGCCCCGCAAGCACCACCCGGAAGCAATTTCCCGCTGGACAACCTGTACCAGTCACGGCCGATGAGTATCTCGCCGCAGCCCGGGCAGTAGGTGCTCGCGCCCTCGAAGTCATGCACGTTACCCGTGTAAACGTAGTGCAGCCCGGACCTGAGTGCAATCTCCCTGGATCGCGTCAACGTCTTCATGGGCGTCCGCGGCGTCTGCATCATCTTCCAGTCGGGATGAAATGCGGAAAAATGCAGCGGCACGTCGGCCCCAAGGTGCTCGGCGATCCAGTCCGACAAGGCTTCGATCTCCCCCTCGCTGTCGTTCTCACCCGGTATCAACAACGTCGTGATTTCGAGCCAGGTGTCGGTCTCGTACTTGATGTATTGCAGCGTATCGAGAACCGGCTGCAGATGACCACCACAGATCTTCCAGTAAAAGCGATCGGTGAATGCCTTGAGGTCGACATTTACCGCGTCCATGTTCTTAAAAAACTCCTCTCGCGGCTCTGCGGTCATGTAGCCCGCGGTCACGGCGACGTTCCTGATGCCCTGCTCCCGGCAGGCCCGCGCGACGTCCACGGCGTACTCGAGGAAGATCACAGGATCGTTGTAGGTGTAGGCCACACTCCGGCAGTCGCGTTCGACGGCTGCGTTGGCGATCTGGTGTGGCGTCGCGCTTGCCTGCAGGCGGTCGAATTCACGCGATTTCGAAATGTCCCAGTTCTGGCAGAACTTGCACGCAAGGTTGCAGCCTGCGGTCCCGAACGAATACACGCTGCTACCGGGCAGGAAGTGATTGAGGGGTTTCTTCTCGATCGGATCCACGCAAAAGCCACTCGAACGGCCATACGTGGTCAGCAGAATCTCGTCGCCACCGCGCGCCCGCACGAAACACAGACCGCGCTGCCCGTCGCGCAGCTTGCAGAATCTCGGACAGAGGTCGCATTGCAGGCGGCCGTCCTCGAGACCATGCCAGTACCGCGCTGAAACGCCTGAGATCCGGGGCTGTGTCGCCATCGTCCTGTAGATGTGAGGCCAGGAGTGCAGCATATCAATAGTCCCGTCGTAATGGCCTGTTCGCGCCGGACGGTTTGGCCGCCCCCGTAATCTTACCTATTCCAAGCCCGGCGCATGGGTCTACAATGATGCCAGGTGGATCGGAGGGCACCACGATGACCGTGATCCGCACGCCAGCTGTCGCCGGCCAGTTCTACTCTGCGGACCCTGAGGAACTGCGCAGGACCGTTGCGACGCTGCTTACCGAGGTGCAGGGTGAAGAATCGCCTGCTCCCAAGGCGCTCATAGCGCCGCACGCCGGCTACATCTATTCGGGACCCGTGGCTGCCAACGCCTATGCGCGCCTGCGGCCCTACCGCGATCGTTACGAGAGGGTCGTCCTTTTGGGCCCGTCCCACAGGACCCCTGTCGTCGGGCTGGCACTAAGCAGCGCTGATGTCTATCGGATGCCGATGGGGGACGTGCGACTCGATAAGGCGGCGATCGACAGCCTCGACATTGATGGCGTGCGCGTGGCCGATCAATGCCACGAATTCGAGCACAGCCTCGAGGTGCATCTGCCCTTCCTGCAGGCCGTACTCGGCGATTTTCTGCTCGTACCGATTGTTGTCGGCGACGCCAAGCCGCAGCTCGTGTCGGAGGTTCTCGAGGCGCTGTGGGGTGGCCCGGAAACGCTCATTGTCATCAGTTCGGACCTGAGCCATTACCTGCCTCGCGCCGCGGCGGAAGCCAGCGACAGGATTACCTGCGAGGCCATAGAACATCTCGATATCGAACCCATCAACCATCAACGGGCCTGCGGTGCGGTACCGGTCGCCGGCCTGCTGCTCGCGGCGCGCCGACACGAGATGCAGGTGACAACCCTCGATCTCAGGAATTCGGCCGATACGGCAGGCGACAGTGAATGCGTCGTCGGTTACGGTGCCTGGCTTTTTGTTTAAATGAAAACAATACTTTACGCTCTCTTCTTCATCTCGTTTGTCGCGGTAGCGGACGAGTCGGGCTACACGGTCGCGCGGGCAGAGATGGTCGAGGAACTGCGCTGGTACGCGGAGAACCTTCACGGGGTCGACGACGTCAGTTTTGGCGGCGCCGTCATGACAGCGATGGGCACCGTGCCGCGACACCGGCTCGTGCCGCAAAATCAGAAGCGTTTTGCCTACGAAAACCGCCCCCTCCCGATCGGTCACGGCCAGACGATCTCACAGCCCTACATCGTCGCGCTCATGACCGAGCTGGTCGAGCCGGACCCCGATGATGTCGTTCTCGAAGTCGGCACGGGCTCGGGATACCAGGCCGCGATCCTCGCAGAGCTCGTCGGGCACGTATACAGCATGGAAATCATCGCAGCGCTCGCCGAGCGCGCCAGGGGCGACCTCGATGCCCTGGGCTACGAGAACATCACGACCAGGCTCGGCGACGGTTATTACGGGTGGAAGGAACACGGTCCGTTCGATGCCATCGTCGTCACTGCCGCGGCCAGTCATGTTCCGCCGCCCCTCATCGAGCAACTCAAACCGGGTGGGCGCATGGTCATCCCGGTGGGCAGCCGCTTCATGACGCAGACTCTGCTGCTGCTCGAAAAGAGCGCAGACGGTTCGGTAATAACACGGCAGCACGGCGCCGTACGTTTCGTACCACTCACCGGCAAGCACTAGTCCCGTGCGGCGGTTCCTTCTCGCGGTCCTGTTGGTCTCGGCAGGCGCCATCGGCTATGAGTTGCTCCTGATGCGCGCGCTGTCCATCGTGCAGTGGCATCACTTCGCGTACATGATCATAAGCCTCGCCCTGCTCGGCTACGGCGCAAGCGGCACGTTTATCGCACTATTCCGGCATCGGCTCGAGTATCACTTCGAGGCCCTGATTTCGACGAGTGCGCTGCTATTCAGCATTTCGATGGTGCTGTGCTTCGCGCTGGGACAGAGCCTACCGTTCAACGCGCTCGAACTTGTCTGGGACTCGCGCCAGTTCCTGTATCTTTGCCTGCTCTACCTGCTTTTCTTCGTGCCGTTCTTCTTCGCCGCAGCCTGTATCGGCCTGGCATTCACTTTTCGGCGCACCGCCATAAGCCGCATCTACTTTTTCGATCTGTTGGGAGCAGGCGCGGGTGCCCTCCTCGCCATCGCGGCCCTCTTTGTACTGATTCCGCAGAACGCGCTACTCGCGTTGACAACGTTGCCACTGATCGCCTCCACGATCATGTGCTCGCGTTCTGAAGCACGCAGACCCCTGTTCGCCGCACAGCTCGCCTGGCTGGCAATCCTGCTGATTGGCGTGCCTCAACAGTTCATGCAACTGCGCATTTCTGACTACAAGGGACTCAGCCAGGCGCTCGAGGTCGTCGACAGCAGGATACTCACGATAAGGTCGAGCCCACTGGGGCTGCTCACGGTCGTCGACAGCCCCACCATTCCCATTCGGCACGCACCAGGCCTGAGCTTCGGCACGCCGCACATTCCACCCGAGCAGCTCGCTGTCTTTACGGATGGCGACGGGATGAGTGCCATCACACGATTCGACGGTGACACCGGCAAGCTGGCGTACCTCGGCGATATGGCGGCAGCCCTGCCTTACGCACTGCTCAACGAGCCCGACGTACTCGTGCTGGGTGCCGGAGGTGGCGGTGACGTCTTGCTCGCGCTATTCCATGGCGCGCAGGCCATCGACGCCGTGGAACTCGATCCGCAGATGAGCGCCCTCGTGCGGCAAACCTACGCCGACTTCGCGGGCGACATTTACAGCCATCCGCGTGTCAGCGTGCACACGCGCGAAGCACGCGGCTTCGTCGCGCAGAGCAACGCACAGTACGACCTGGTTCAGATCGGCCTCCTGGACTCGTTCGGCGCCTCGGGCGCGGGGGTCCAGGCGCTCAATGAGAGCTACATCTACACCGTTGAGGCCATTCGGGACTATCTTCGAATTACGCAGCCGGGTGGTTTCGTGGCGATCACACGCTGGCTCAAGCTGCCACCACGCGATAGTCTGAAACTCATCGCGACGGCGCGCGCGGCACTCGAGGAAACGGGTGTCGATGCACCGGCCAACCAGCTGGCCATGATACGTAGCTGGAACACCACCACCCTGCTGATCAAGAACGGGGCGTTGTCGGAAGAGGACATCGCGTCGATCAGGCAGTTCTCGGCCAAGCGCTCGTTCGATATGGCGTGGTTTCCAGGGATGGAGGAAGCTGATGCCAATCGTTACAACGTGCTGGATGCGGCGCATCTCTTCATAGGTGCGAGGGCGCTGCTCGGAGCCGAGGCCCACGATTTTGCTCTGCGCTACAAGTTCCATATCGAGCCCGCCACTGACGACCGGCCGTACTTCTTTCATTTCTTCAAGTGGGGGACGCTGCCCGAGGTGATGGCACTGCGAAAGGTCGGCGGAGCCGGGCTCATCGAGTGGGGCTACCTGGTCCTCATCGCCACCCTCTTGCAGGCGATCGTCGCCGGTCTGCTTTTGGTACTCCTGCCCCTGTCGTTCTCGCGACGATCATGGCCCGCTGCTACGGCGCCACGAATGGGATCGTATTTCCTGCTGCTGGGGTTCGCTTTCCTCTTCGTCGAGATGGCGTTCATTCAGAAGTTCATCTTGTTCCTGAGTCATCCCCTGTACGCGGTTGCGGTCGTGCTGAGTGGATTCCTCATCTTTGCGGGTATTGGCAGTGCGCTGTCGGCGCAGCTGGCGAAGCGTCTCGAAGCAGTCGGCCAGCGACCTGTCGTGATCGTTACGGTTGGCATCCTGGTACTCTCGCTCACCTACATTTTCCTGCTCCCTGTCGTTTTCGAGCGCTGCATCGGCTACCCGGACATTATCAAGATCGTGTTGTCCATCCTCCTTATCGCCCCACTGGCCCTGGGCATGGGGATGCCGTTTCCGCTCGGTCTCGACCGGCTGGCCGAGTCTGCGCCCGATTTCATTCCCTGGGCCTGGGCCATCAACGGGTTTGCCTCGGTCATGAGCGCCGTGTTGGCGACGCTACTTGCAATTGAATTCGGATTCAGCGCCGTCGTATTGCTTGCGGTGACGATGTACCTGGCCGCGTCGCAGCTGTTGCCCAGGCGAGCTAGAACGTAGACCAGGAACTCCAGGACTCCCGCTCCGAGGACCAGCCCTCCTCTCCGACGAGCGGCACGAAACGAACGGCGATCAGGTCCAAAGTCGTCCACTCGTTTTCCTCGACGCGCGTAACCAGGACCAGGTTCTGGTAGGACTGTCCTTTGCCGACCGGGATTACGAGTCGGCCGCCGATCCGGAGCTGGCGTTTGAGCGTCTCGGGAACCTCTGGCGCGCCGGCAGAGACCAGGATGCCGTCAAACGGCGATTGTTCGGGCCAGCCCAGTGTGCCGTCGTCACAACGCACGTGCACGTTATCGTAGCCGAGTTCTTCGAGCGACTTCCTGGCCATCGCGGCAAGCGACTCTATGCGTTCTATCGTATAGACCTCCGCGGCGATCTCGGCAAGCACTGCGGCCGCGTAGCCGGAACCCGTGCCAATCTCGAGGACTTTCTCGCCGCCTTCGAGACCCAGACCCTCAGCCATGTACGCGACGACAAAAGGTTGGGAGATCGTCTGGCCCTCACCGATGGGAAGAGGCGAATCATCGTAGGCGAACAGTCCCTGTCCCCGCGGCAGGAATCGCTCGCGCGGTACCTTGCACATTGCGTCGAGGACTATTCGTGACCGCACACCGCGCCCCGCAATCTGGCGCTTGACCATGCGCTCGCGCAGGTCCGTAAAATCCGTCATCCTCGTCTTCTCGATCCCGGGGCCACGGATTGAGTCTAGAATGCGCCGGAATCACTGACTATCAGGACTTTACGCAATTCTCAGGGTGCTGCCTTGCCCCCTGCGGTGGCCTGGCGGCGTGGTCTAGTCTGTTTTCGTCGTAGCTCTTTCTGCAATGATGCCATTGACATGATCGCGGTACGCAGCCACAAAATTGCCCTGTTTTTGTTCCCAGAATTCGTCGACTCTCGGATGGCCGAGCATCAGAGCCTGCAAAGCCGATCGAAGGCGGGATTCATCGATCGTCCCTCGTTCATACAGAAAGTACGCCATGTCGCCGTGCCGGAATCGCTGGAAGAGGTTCCTGCTCAATCGAAACTGTTCGACGTCCGTCAACTCATCATCCGTGCCGTACGCCTTGTGCAGAAATGCTGCCACTTCCGCGTCCTGGACTGACAGCGTATTCAATTGGGCGATATTGTCCATCAGTTCCTGGTAGGCCGCGATCTCGAGCGCCTGTGTCGTGAGCACCGCTTGACGCGTGCTGTTGCGCGTCTCGATCCCAACGAAGATCAGCGACGCGATGATCGCGATGAATCCGATTCCTTCCAACAGGTCTTTCAATTTTTCACGAGTCATCCGACGATCTCTCCTTAAAGCGTTCTTCTGCGAGCGCGAGCATTCGATGCTATGCGCCCATCGGTTCGTCGGCCCTGACAAAGAGCCACAGTACCGCACCGACGATGGCAAACAGCGCGCCGGTCGCGATAGCCGCCGGCCAACCCAGAAGTCCCGCCGTCAACGGCACGAGCATGCCGCCGACAATACCGGGTATGTTACCCCCGGTATTGAGAATACCGGTGGCGACGGGCGCGTGTTTGCCGGACACGGCCATCGTCGCCACCCAGAAGGGTGCTTCGGTGAGCTGGTTGCAAGCGAAGCAGATGCACAGCATGACGACCGTGAGAATAACGTTGTCGGACAGCGCGCCAATCAACAGGAAGATGCCGGATAGCACGAGTCCGGTCATCGCGAGCAACCGGGGACCGGTTCCTACACCGAGTCGACGGACCAGTATGTCGCAGATAAACCCTCCCGCCGTCGCGCCGACGGCGCCGAGTATCCACTGTGCGGCCGTTAACATACCGGCATCGGACGCCGAGAATCCCTTGACATCGACCAGGTAGAAGAAAAACCAACTGAAAAACAGGTAGAAGACATAGTTCATACAGGCATAGCTGAGCGCGATCAGCAGCACGTTCCTGTTCTTGAGCGCGAGCTTCCACGCCCCCGTTTCCGGACCCGCTTCGTCTGGCGGCCGGTCTGACTTGATGAGTGCGAGCTCCTCCGCGATAATCTGCGGATGATCGGCCGGGTCATTGGATACATACCAGTAGTAGATTGCCGCCACGACGAAGCCTGTTGGCGCCGTGATCAACAGGGCCCCGCGCCAACCATGAGCCTCCATGAGCCAGACAACGATCGGAGCCGTCGCGGCAGCTCCGAGCGTCAGACCCGTACTCGACAGGCCGTTGGGCAGACCCCACTGTTTAACCGGGAACCAGCTCGCGATCGTGCCGCCGGCAATTACGGGAAAAAACGGTGCATGCGTGGCACCGACAAGGAACCGGGTGACGACAAGCGCAGCAACAATCGCACCGACTGTTAGCATGTCGGTACCCGGAATCAAAGCGGTTACAACCGTGAGTATCGCCCACGCGATTGCTATGAGCGCAATCGTGAATCGTGCGCCGAACTTGTCGCCGAAGATGCCGCCGGGAAACTGGAAGATCGTGTAGCCCGCAGCGAATGCTGAAAACATCATCCCGAGTTGATATTGGTTCAAGCCCAGGTCGTGCATCATCGTTTCGCCAACGATATTGAAGTTCGTGCGCAACACGTACGCGACGAAACTCGTCAGCAAGATAATCGCCAGGACGATCCAGCGAATTCCTTTCAATGTTGGTCCCTTACGCGCTCGGGCGCTTCTTGTTATTACCCGGGCATTCTATGCTCTCGAAACCGTCGCTGTCTTTCGAATTCTTGCCCGGACAGGAAAAGACCCCGCACGCCGAGCTACAGAGGCGACCTGCACACATCCCTTATTTTCAGGGACCTGGGACGGTGCTAGCTTTATCATGTGTGGTGACGACGGAGCGAGTCATGAACATGGTCAAGCTCGCCATACTGCTGGCGGGAACTGCCGTATTCCTGCTACTGCCGGGCTGCGCGACCTCTCCCGAAGCCGAGGCCCGACGCCAGGCGATGGAAGCGGATATCGATGAGATCCTGACTTACGAACTCGATCCGGCCGAGTACGGCGTGGTCAGGAACTGCCTCGGCGAGCATGAATACAGGAACTTCAGGCCTCTCGGGGACCGGCATATCCTGTTTGATGGCAGACGTGGCAAGCAATGGATCAACGTACTGCGCGGGCGCTGCAACGACCTGCGCCATGGCGACGTACTGGTCGTCAAACTGACCGTGGGCTCGCGCATGTGCGACATGGACCGCTTCCAGGTCGCAGAATGGTTCGATTATCCCTGGTACCGGCGTGCACCGTGGACCTGGGGAAGTTGGGGTTTGGGCGCGCCCTGCTCGCTCGGAAAGTTCCATCCTGTGACCGAACAGCAGGTGGCTGAAATCGAGTCGGTGTTGAAATCCCGCTAGCACGCCGAGGACCGGAGTTCTCCCTAGTTCACTTTCTTGTCGTGGCCCTTCCAGAAAGGTTCGCGCAGCTCGCGCTTGAGGATTTTCCCGGGCCCGGACTTTGGCAGCTCTTCGGTCGACAGCGTGATCGCCTTGGGCAGCTTGTAGCCGGCGATGTGCTCGCGACAGAAGGCGATCAACTCTTCTGTTGTCACAGCTTCTCGCGGTACGACCACGGCATGCACGGCCTCGCCCCAATCTTCGTCCGGCACGCCGAAGACCGCCGCCTCTAGCACCACGGGATGCTTGTACAGCGCTTCCTCTACCTCGGTGCAATAGACGTTTTCGCCACCGCTGACGATCATGTCCTTGGCCCGGTCGACGAGGTACACGAAGCCTTCGTCATCCATGTACGCCATATCGCCGGACAGGTACCAGCCGTCCCTGAGAACCTCGTCTGTTTGTTCCGGCTTACGCCAGTAGCCCTTCATGATGTTGGGGCCACGGGCGGCGAGCTCGCCAACCTCGCCTCGCGGCACCTCGTCGCCCGCTTCGTCAACGATCTTCACCTGGACGCCGATTAATGCTTGGCCGCAGGAACGACTGCGATCGAGGTCCAGCAAATCCTGCTCGTTGCGTAGCCCGGTGACAAGTGGCGACGCTTCGGTCATGCCGTAGACGTGTACAAATTCGGCAGTCGGGAATGCCTCGGTAGCGCGGCGAACGACTTCGGTCGCGATCGGCGAACCGCCGTGGGCAACCATGCGCAGCGTGCTCGTGTCGCGTGGCTCCGCGTGCTGCAACTCGGCGATGGCCGCGATCATCGTCGGCACGCCCAGCGTGTGTGTAACCTGGTATTTCTCGATGAAGTCGAGTGCCGTTACAGGATCGAAGGCCTTGAGTGGGATCTGGCAACTACCGGTCCAGATCCCGCCGAGCACGCCGTTCGAGCCCGCGGCGTGAAACAGTGGCGCCATGATCAGGTAAACGCTGTCCGACTGTGGCGGCGCCATGGTCATGAAATGGAAGGTATTCGCGATCAGATTTCTGTGTGTCAGGATTACACCTTTCGAGGCGCCCGTTGTGCCGCCGGTGTAGAAAAGACCTGCCAGCGTGTCGTCCGTCACGCCGACCCCGAGTTCCGTCTCGTCCGCGGCTTCGAGCAGTGAATCGTAATCGTCGGGAATCGTCACGACGCTCTCGAAAAGCTCCCGCAATGCGCCAGGGTCACGGTCGGTCAGGAGAATCTTCGCACCTGCATCCTCAATTGCATAGCGCAGCTCCGGCTCGGCGTGACGGGTATTGAGCGGTACGATGACGAAACCGGCTGCCGGAATCGCCACGTAGCTCTCGATGTAGTGGTTCGTGTTTGCCGCGAGGACCGCAATTCGGTCGCCAGGCTTTGCACCCTTGTCTCTCAATACGGTGGCGAGACGACGACAGCGCGAATGCAACTCCTGATACTTGAATCGGCGGCCCTCGGAAATCAGCGCAGTGCGATTGCCCGCCACTTGCGCGGCACGCAACAGAGGATCAGCGAATGTCTGCATATGCTTGCATCTCTTTTGTTGTTTTGCCAAGTATAGCGATAATAGAGAATCAGGGATTCACTGAGGGTCCAAGCAAAGATGCCAACAGATAACCGAATTCCCATTCTGCTGTGGCCGTTTTACGCGATATGGCGCTTTCTGACATTCGTACTGAATGTTGTAGGCCGATTGCTTTGCGCTCTGCTTGGCCTGGCTCTAATGATGGGTGGAGTGGCGATTACATTGAGCGTCATCGGTGCGCCCTTCGGAATTCCGCTTGCGGCGTTCGGCTTCCTGCTCCTGATACGAGCACTATTCTGAACTGAATTATTCGAAAGCCTGTACATGCCTCTGAAAACATTAATGATAAAGCGCGCCAAGAACCCCGGCATAGCGTCGCCTGGGAGGCGCTACGAGACGGTCATCATCGAGGCTCGGCTTTCGAGAGCTTTCGGGCGAGCGCTTCGCGATACGCCAGGTTTGCGATCGCCGTGTCCTGTACGCCCGTGCCGGTCAGGTCACAGACAGTTATTTCCCGATTCGATTGACGACCGCCCCGGACTCCAGTCGTAAGTTCGCCGAGCTCCACGATGTCCATCCCGACGGGCAGCTCGCCACCTCTGACGACGTGTTGTATCTCCCCATTGACGCGGCACTGCGCCAGCCTGTCGCAAACCAAAAGGTCTGCACGGATCAATACCTCGGCTGCCAACTCCTGCTTGCCGGGAAAGTCGGCACCCACCGCCGTGATGTGCAGGCCTTCATGCAAGGCATCGCTGCTCACGAGCGGGCGATCGCTGGCCGTCGTCGTGATCACGACCTGGCTTTTCTGCGCGACCTCGTCGGCTGACCCGGCCAGCTCTACGTCGAGACCGTGAATCTTCGCCATCTCCGCCGCATAAGCGCTCGCCTTGTCCACCGAGCGTCCCCAGACAACGACCTTGTCAAAATCACGTAGTAACTTCAGACATTCCACCTGGTAGCGAGCCTGGACACCCGTGCCGATGACGCCGACGGTGTCGACGATCGATGGCGCAAGATACTTGGCCGCAACGGCGCCGGCCAGACCCGTACGCAGGTCGGTCAGGTAGCTGTTGTCGAGCAACACGGCCTCACAGAATCCCGTTTCGGCATCGAGCAACACCATCATCGCGCTGCCTGACGGCAGCCCGCGCGACGGGTTATCGTAAAAACCAGAGGCGATCTTTATCGCGACGTAGGGCATGCCCTTCACGTAGGCACTCTTTACGTCGATATCGCCGTTATTGTCCTCTGCCGAGATGTGCATGATCGGCGGCATGTTGACATCGCCCTGTTGCAGGCGACTGAAGGCATTCTCCACGGCCAGAAACGTAGCATCATCGATGCCCACGACTTTGCGCAACTCGGCTTCGGTAAGCACCCTGGCGCTCATACCGACTTCCGGAGTCTCAATAGTAGTGTTGCTGAAATACTAGAACCCTTATGGTCGCGGTTACTTGTGCTTCAGCGCCGTGATGGTGCGCCGGGCGCGCGAACGGCGGACGTCGTCGAGATGTTGCATTGTCACCGTGTCCGACGCCTTGATTCGCTCGTCCATTTTGGCGCTGATAGCGGGTACGTTTTCGATCTTGAGCCGATGCCGGCCGAGCACGACGATGTCGTTGTTTCTGAGGACGGCCCTGGGCACGACGGTGGAGTTGACCGTTGTGCCGTTGGTGCTATTGAGATCGAGCAAGACGACAGCATTTGCATAGACCCGCAGCATGGCGTGCATCTTGCTGACGTATCGGTCCTCGATGACTATATCGGACGTATCGGTACGCCCGATGACGTACTGTCGCTCGGTCAGTTCGTATTCCGCGATTGTCTCACCGTCACGCGTAACGATGACGCGTGGTATCGGCCTGGCGGACTCAAGTTCCGTGATGCGATCCATGACTTCGAGCGCATACTCATTCAAGGCCCCCGGCCAGCCGCGCGACAATTCGAACAGCTTGTCGCAGACATCATTTGTGAAGACCTTTTCGCTGCGCTCGCCACCCGCCGCAATCAGGCGGGTACGCAAATAGATCATCGTCTCCTGTTCCGTCAGCGGGTTCAGCGAGTAAGCCGCCGGGTGACGCCTGGCGAGGCTACGCATGCTGTTGTTTGGCAGTAGCAGCGACAATCGTTCCTTGCCGGTCAGGACGATGCGCAACGCATATTGGCCGTGCGCCTCCAGCGCCGCGAGCCAGTTGATCAACCGAAGCGCGCTCGGCGTCGCACGATCGGCATTGTCGATGAACAACACGGGTGACTCTGCGCTGCGCGTCTGCTCGGTCGCGAACTTGTTGACCAGCTGCAGCAGCAGTTCGTCATGCTGCTGGGGGACAGTCTGGACACCGAATTGTGACAGCATGTCGATGATCAGCCTGCGCGGCGTCAAATGACCGCCATCTACAAGGGCGGCGGCGCCAGAGGACCAGTCGTGCTGCTCTTTGATGATCGTAGTTTTGCCCGATCCGGTCGGCCCTTGCAGGAACGCGACGCCGTTCGCATGGCCAAGCGCTGACGACAGGAATCGCAGTGCATCCTGATGCGACTGGTAGGCAACGATGAGTGCGGAGTCAGCGAGCTCCCCGAACGCCTTGCTGCTTAATGAGGAACCAGATACTTGCATGGGTTTTTCTTATTGTTGCTGCGCCATTATTGCGCTTTTGTGGGGGCCGGCGTGGCCGAGATTCCATAATCGCGGATATTCCTGGCAACAGTCTATCACGCGCGCGAGTCCCCGGGATTGCGTTCAAGTCGACGATCGCTCAACGTACACAAGCTTCTCCGCACTGAGCTCCTGCTCCCCGTCCCACTGGTATGCCACGAGCTTCCCACCACCCTTCGCCGCCACGCTGTAGTCGAGGCAAGCCACGTTGGGCGCCAGCAGCTCGGGTTCCGAATCGAGCCAGTAATGCCCCAGGAACACGGGCGGGTCGTCGTGTGAGTACTGGATCAGGTGATCGGCACCGATGTGGTCTTCGGGGATGTGGCTCCTGGCCTTCTCGGGTCCGAGGAATGCATCTTTGTAGGTCCTGGCCGCGCCATCGAACCACCGGATACGGATGTCGTGGCGGGCATGGCCGTCCTTATCGAAGAACGAATGACCGTACGGCAACTTGATCTCCTTGCCTTTCAATATTGTCTCGACAGCGTCGTGCTCTACCTGCCCTTCTCTCGATGCCTTGACGAGCAGCTCGTCGTCCAGGTATTCGTTGATTGTCGGGTAGCGCTCATGCAGAGCCTGCATCAGGAAATCATCCCAGCAGGCGTGCACCACCCTCAAGCCCGGCAGCTCCAGCCACAACGGCAGCTTCCGGAACCACTCGATGAGTTCGGCGTAGTCATCGTGCCCCTCGTACACGTTCAGGAACGCCTCGTGCTGCCGTCGGTGCCGCTTCGAATGCTCGCGCAGATGCTGTTCCTGGTTGTCCGGGTCGGGTGTGAAATACGCGATCGCGTTGAACTCGTGGTTGCCCATGACCGATAGCGCTGTGCCGTGATCGATCATCGGGCGTACGATTTCGATGACCTCGCGCTGGTTCGGCCCCCGATCGACGAAGTCGCCCAGGAAAATGACCTTCCTGTCGGATTGCCGATAGACACCGTTTACGTCGAGGTACCCGAGCTTCCTCAGGAGTTCCAGGAGCGGCTCGCTGTGGCCGTGGATATCGCCAATCAGGTCGTAGTTCACGACCCCGATTATACGCTCTTGGACGCCAGCCCTGTTATTTCCCTTTTACTAGCTTGAGCCGCTGCGCCCGTTGGCGGCGCACCTCCACGAGGTTTTTCATCTTGATCGTGTCGTGCGTGCCGATCAGCGACGCCATTTCATCGCTGATCGCCGGAGCACTGCTGATTTTGACGCGGTGATCCCCGAGCGAAATGATGTCGTCACTCTTCAGGATCGTACTCGTAATACGCACGGAATTGACCATCGTGCAATTGGCACTGTTGAGGTCGACCAGCACCATGGCGTCCGAGTAAATCAGGAGAACCGCGTGCATCTTGCTCACGAATTGGTCGTCGATGACGACATCGGCAAAATCCGAACGACCGATAAGAATCTTCTTCTGCTTGACGACATGCTCGGACACGATCTTGCCATCTTTTGTAATGATCAGACTGGGCGGTAACGGGCCCGTTGCCTCTTTCGCACCCAGCACTGGCAGGTTGTCGGGTGGAGGCTCGAGCTTGACCTCGTCGAGCACCATGGTGTCGGTAACCGTGACCGGAAAACTCGTCGCGCGGCCGATCGTCTCAGTCGCGGCGAGGTTCAGGGGACCGGGCCAGCCGTTCGAATAATCGTACAGGCGATCGCTAACGTCGACAGGAAACACCGTGTCCGCATTGTTAACGCCGCAGGCTTCGAGCCGCGCGTGCAGGTAAATCAGCGTTTCCTTGGCCGACAGCGGCCGCATCTGATAACTGCCGACATTGCGCATGCTCATGGCCGGCATGCCCTCGGATGCGACCAGTTCCTGCAAACCGTCGCCGCCGGTCGCAACGATACGCAATGCATAGCGATCATCGACTTCCAGTTCGGCCAGTGTGTTTAGCTGACGCAATGCGCTGGGATACATCCGATCGATGTTGTCGACGATCAGGATGGGTGACTCACTCGACCTTGTCTGTTGAACAGCGAACATCTTTACGACCTTTTCGAGTTCGCTGTCGGACTGCAGGCCCGTGTTATACCCGTACTGCGCCAGCATTTCGGACAACAGTTCGAGCGGCTTTAGTTGAGTGCCGTCAACCAGGGCAACCGCGGCGCCGCCGGGCAACGCGTCAGCGAGGTGCCTCGCAACGGTTGACTTGCCGGAGCCTTGCGATCCCTGCAGGAGACCGACGCCGCCGCGTTCATTCAAAGCCGACTGCAGGAATAGCATCGCCTGCTCATGCGATTTGTAACTGACCGTAACCAGACCATCGGCTTCCTTGCCAAACGCCTGGTGGCCGAACCAGGATTGCTTTGCTTGCATTATGTCGTGCCCAGGTAAATAACTTGCGAAGTGTCACTCCTTCTATAAGACGATTCGCAGACTGCAAAGGCTACAGTCGGCAAAATCGGGCACTGATCATGGATGCCACAGGAATTCAGTAACTTACGGCACTTTCAGCCCCCTTCGAATTAGCATCTGTCTGGCCTTTCTTTCGTGAATTGCGCAAACCGCTCATCGCGGCGGGCTACTATGACCTAGTACGGCGGTGCCAGCCGTCGAAAACCGTGCACCAATACCGTCACGAGAAAGACCAGGTTGCGAAGCAGTACGCCCGTTTTGAAATAGACCGGACATTTCACGTTTGCCGATTGTTCTCGCCTGCCGAGTGCCTCGCCGAGGCGTTCCACCCACGCCATCGATCTCGGCCACTCGATGATGTTGGCGAGCCAGTTTGCCGGGATCCCGGATTTGCCGACCCTGGCACCCGCGATACCACCGTAAATCGCCCCCGCGGTATCCGTGTCTCCGCCGGCTCTTATTATCTTCTGCAGACCGGTTGCGAAATCCTCCGGCTCCATGAACCAGGTCTGTAGCACATACGGCACCGTGTGGTAGCTGTAACCCGAGATGCCGTTAGCGGTGTCGGCCGGGCGCTCGAGCAGTTCGCGCAATTCCCGTGCACCCTCTCCGGATAGCAGATCTCTTAGCGTTGCAATGAATCTGGCTGCCGATGGTGTTTCTTCAGTTGCGCTCTGGTATGCCGCTAGCGCTACCGCGAGTGCCGCGTAGTACGCCTTCGGGTCGGAGTGTGTGATCTCGGTGGATGCTCTCACGAATTGCCTGAGTTTCTCGGGGTCATGGCCGTAGGCCACACCGATGACCGGGCTGCGCATGGCCGGCCCGTTGCCAGCGGAGAATACGCCGCTCTTTTCCGGTGATATCCCGAGCCAGAGTTTGATGATAGCCCTGAGCGTCGCGAGGCCGACACCGGCCGGCAAACCGAGCAACCACCAGCGCAGTGATCGAGCGAGTCTCTTACGGAAGATATCCACATCTCCGTCGGCGCGGATGATCGCCTGGGCAACGAAGCAGGCCTGTTCGGTATCGTCGGAGACCATGCCCTTGCCGAACAGCAAATGGTGCCGCGCCGTGTCAGGAAATAGCTTCGCGCCGCGACGTGCGGAAAGGCCCTCGTACGGCAGGCCCAGCGCGTCGCCAACGGCAGTACCCAACAGGCAACCGATATAGGCATTCTTATCCATTCACTGGTACCACCAGCATCGCCTTGTTCTCCGCTGTCGAAAGCGTCAGTTGGGCACCAGAGTTGAACTCGAGGTAATCATCTTCCACGCCATCGCTGAAAACGACGCCATTATTGGCCATATGTGACAAGATCCTGAGCGGCATCTGATCCGTAAACGTGCCATGCACGATCGAGGCCTGGGTCGCGATACTCGGGAACGGCTCCCGAACCGAGTAGACCAGGTGCTCGGTGTCCCAGTTGAGGCGTCCGCCGTTGGCAGGCGGCGTCACAGTGCCGCCCAGCGCCTCGATCACTCCTGCGGCACCGGCGTACACTGACTGCAACCAGCCCGTTGAGCCCGCACCCGTCGAGACGATGATCCCCGACGATGATTGTGTTTCGCGTCGCGAGCCGATCTCTATGTTGTAGCGTGCGGACACATGCGAGCGTGCACCGATGAAGAAATCGTTAAATGCGAGCAGAGACTGGCCGTCCGATAACTCAGCTTTTGCCAGCGTCACCTTCTTCGCCTGCAGTGGCCCGAACAGAGTCTCGTACAGTTGCTGTTCGACGGTATCGGTCGTAAACGGAAGCAGTACGCCATCGAATTGCTCCGGGTCGGGGTTCACAGCCAGGATAGGCTGGCCTGCAAGGTACTTGGCCGTATTCGAGACCAGTCCATCCTGGCCGACCGTCACGACGAGGTCTGCTTGGCCGAACGTAAATCTCGGCACCATTTCCCGGTCTATCAACTGGCTTTTGAAGCCCGTGGGCACAGCCTGCCTGACCCTGCTCAGCACCTGCTGGTGTTTCTCGTGTGCGATTTCAATGCGCTCGAACGAGTGCCCTGCCTGTTCGAGGTAGAAGCGCGCCTGCGCTCTTGTGTTGAAGCGCGCAACGAGATCATCGAGCTCAGTCTTTCGAGTCACGATGATCACGTTTTCGTATTGCGCGTTCACGCTGCTACTGCCTGGCTTCAGACACGTACGACACGACTTTGCTCAACAGGTCGGGCGTTATGCTGAGGCTATCTATCGTGCCGGCGTTCGTGGCCCACTCCTTGAGCGCCAATCCAACAAGCGCCTGCGGCGGCAATGCGCCGTAAGGCGAGAGCTTGAGTTCGTCGGCTTTGGCCTCGGCTGCTGCGAGGCGCAGGCTGTTTCGTGCCTGCGTGTCGACGAGGTCCTTGCGGCGATTCTCGAGTTCAACGTCCGTGTTCATTTCTGACTCGCGGATCTTCCTCTCCTCGTCAACAGCTGATTTCCGGCGATCGTAGATCGCCTGGTCCGCACGCTTGTGCAGGCTTTCGCGGTAATCTGCCTCGAGCGCTTTCTGCATCTCGGGCGTCGTTTTCACAGCTGTGAAATGCAGTCCTTCGAGTTCGATGCCGAGTGCCTTGAGCTCGGGCGCTGCAGCAACCTTGGCAAACACCTCGGAGGCCAGGTCTTTGACCTCGCTCAGGGCATCCTCCAGCTGCCGGCGGCTAACCTCGCTGCGCGTATGCGCTTGCACGGCATTCACGACACGCTGCACGAGCTGCTGCGGATCTTCACTCTTGTAGAAGTGCGTTTTCGGCACGACCGTGAAGTCGAGGCGCTTCGCCAGCTCCACCGGATCGGTCAGTCGATAGGTGAGAGAGCCCTGGATTGACACTTCCTGGAAGTTCGCCGTTGTCTCGTTAAAAATGAACTGACTCTCCTGGCTCGCGAGCGGCACGGCCGCAATCGAGGTGGTCGACGGCAGGTAAAAGAAGTTGATACCAGCGCCATGTTGTATGAGCTTGCCGTTCCGGTGGCACAGCACGTATGTATTGGGTTCGCCTTTATAGTAATTGATCAACATGTTGCACCTCCTTGCACTACTTGATGACGTCGACCTTGTTGCGATCGATCACTCGATAGAGTTTCGCGGGGCGATGTGGCCCTTCCCGTTTCTCTTTGCCCGTCTCTTCGATGACGCCGAGCGCCAGCACGCGTTTCCTGAAATTTCGCTTGTCGATCGGCGCCTGGCCGATCAGTTCGTAAACTTCCTGCAGCTCGGTGAGGGTGAATGACGCCGGCATTAGCTGGAATGCGATCGTAGAGTAGTCAAGCTTCGCTGCGAGACGCCTCATCGCCAGGCCGAGAATATCGGTGTGATCGAACGCCAGCTCGGGTAACTCATCGATGCCGTACCAGCTCACTCCCTCAGCGTCCGATGCGGCCCTGAGTTCGAGCTTGTCGGACGGAATGAGCGCGTAGTAGGCCACTGTAATAACGCGTTCGCGTGGATCGCGATCGGGCTGGCCAAACGTATAAAGCTGTTCGAGGTAGACGCCCGAGACTCCCGTTTCTTCCTCTAATTCCCGTCTCGCGCCCTCTTCCAGACTTTCGTCCAGGCTAACGAAGCCACCCGGCAGCGCCCACTCTCCCTGGAACGGCTCAAGCGCACGTTTGATCAGCAGCACTTTGAGGGCGTCGCTGCGGACCGTAAATATAACGATATCAACGGTTACGGCAGGATGCGGGTATTCGTAAGTGTACGGCATGACGGACTCTTCGTGTTAACTTGACACGAACTATAGTGTGTAAATGACACTAAGTCAAGCATTTTGTTACTTTGTGTTACCCACTACCCCGGGAAACGCGGTGTACAAGAGCCTCCGATTTACAGACCGAACTCTCTCGTAATCCGGCGATCGGCTGCGGTATCTCCGGATTCTCAAGGTTTTGGCCAGGTGGTATTAATGACGCGTGAGCGATTCGAGTTCGCTCGATCAGGAGGCTAGTCATGAGAGCACGATCCGTATTGGCAGTATTCCTGGTAAGCCTTGTCGCAATCGTTGGCTGCGACCGCGACGCCATGATGTCGTCGAAGGGCTTTCGGCTGCCGGACGGCGACGCCGAGGCCGGTCGCGAGGCCTTTCTTTACATGCAGTGTCACCAGTGCCACACGATCCAGGGTGAGGAGCTGCCGCAGATACCGGGAATGGAGCCGCCATACGTTGAGCTTGGGGGTAAGGTCACCAGGGTCATGACCTATGGCGAGTTGATTACGTCGATCATCAATCCGTCGCACAAACTGGCGAAGGGCTACGCGGAAGAGGTGGTATCGGAAGATGGCCGGTCGAACATGTACATCTACAACCAGCACATGACCGTTCAGGAGCTGGTCGATATCGTCATGTTCCTGCAACCGCATTACGACGTCGTGGTCCCGGATTACCGGTATACTGTTTATCCGTAATTTCGACCACGCCGAGTAAACACCTTGAGCGAAAATTTCATCGCCCGCGATGCGGACGTGCTGGCCTCTTCCCTTACGTCCGCACTCAGGGGCTGGACCGGCATTAATTCGGTCCCCGCGACGACAAAGCCCGAGAAGACACTCGAGCTCTACGAGTTCGAAGGCTGCCCTTATTGTCGGCTCGTGCGTGAGGCCCTGACCGAGTTGGACCTCGACGTCATCATTTACCCCTGCCCGAAAGGCGGCCAGCGATTTCGGCCAAAGGTCATCGAGATGGGCGGCAAGGCACAGTTCCCCTACCTCGTCGATCCGAACACGGGCGAACAGATGTACGAATCGATGGACATCGTCGCCTATCTTTTCGCGACCTACGCCCAGCGCGAACTGCCGCTCAAATGGCGCGCCGGAGCGCTGCAGAAATTCAGCTCGATCGGATCGGGCATCCCGCGCCTGGGCAAAGGGGTCACCGCCAGGCCTTCGCGCGTGCCGGACGAGATGCTCGAACTCTACAGTTTCGAAGGGAGTCCGTTCGCACGGCGGGTCCGCGAACTGTTGTGTGAGCTGGAGCTCCCATACCTGTTGCACAATACCGGGCGCACTTCATTCAGGGACTGGGTCCCACCTTTCGTCCGCGACGCGATGAATATCCTCCCGGGCAGCGACCTCGAGAATCGCAGGCAACTGCTCGAGCGGGCCGGCCGCATTTCGATCCCGTACCTGGTTGACCCGAATTCCGGCAAGGAACTGTCGGATTCGGCCGATATTCGGGACCACCTGCGCGCCGAGTATTCCGTGTCTGCATAGACCGGCGGCGCGATGACTTTCACACCAGTCTCTCATCGCGCGCTCCACTGGCTCGCAGGCATCCATCGGCTGTTGCCACTGGTTGTCGGCATCGTCTTCACTGTGCTTCTCGGCCTGTTCGCGCTGTGGGTCACCTGGGCAATAGGTACCGTCGACGATGTAGCTGCTGGTCGGGAACCCGATATTGCCGTGCGTGCCCCAGTGACGCTCTACATGATGATCGGCTACCTGCTTGTTGCCCTGTACTACCTGGGCCGCTGGACCGGCGCACACCTGGACACGATCTCCCGTCATTTCTCGCTCGACCTGCAGGCTTTCCAGCTCCCGAGAACGGCCGCCAACCTGATTGGTGCTGCGGGCGCAATTGTCATGTATGCCTTGTTCCTGCATGGGTCGAGCGACCCATGGTTGCTGTTTCAGCCGGGCCGCTGGGGCCCCGAATACCCGTTCCTGCTTGCGGGACTGATGCTCATGGGCTGGTTCGATTTCCGCTTCATGTTCCTGCTCGTCTGGTGCGCACTTGAAGTCTCGCGAACCGCCCGGCAGATCCAGGGCATCGACCTGCTCGACACGTCGCTGGTAGAGCCTTATGCGCAGCACGGTGTGCGTTCCAGTTTGCTGGCCATCGTCGGGCTGTCCATTTCATCGAATCTCTGGCTCGACCCGAATTCCCCTGCAGTCGCCAGTATCGCGACCCTGGTCATGCTGGTTTCTGCGACCGCCTTCGCCCTGTTCCTGCCGACCTGGGGCATCCACAAGCGCTTGAAGGCTTTGAAGCGAAGAGAACTCAAGGTTATCCGTAGCGCAATCGCCTCGCGACGTGACCCGCAGTCGCGCACGCTCGATGACGCACAACAGCTGCGAGCAGACCTCGCGCTCGAGCAGCGCATTATGGACGTCAGTGAATGGCCATTCGACGCAGGTAACTACGCACGCGTGATCCTCTATATATTCCTCGGCCTCGGATCATGGGTCGGTGCGGCACTCGTGGAGCGCGCGCTGGAGACGCTCGGCTGAGGTGATGTAAAACAGCTCTGGAAGCTGTCTCTTCGAGGAAAGGGAAAGACGGAATGGAAAAGACAATAAATCGACTGATCGTCACAGCTAGCCTCTTGACTCTCGCCGTTCTCCCGGGCTGCGCGCCGCCGCCTTCCTACGACCTGGTCCTCCGCGGTGGCAATATTTACGACGGCAGCGGCGGTGATCCGTACGTCGGCGACGTTGCCATCGACGGGGACAGGATCGCCGCGCTCGGGGACATTGGTAACGCGGTTGCTGAGTCGGAGATCGACGTCACCGGCCTCGCGGTCGCGCCCGGCTTCATAAACATGATGTGCTGGGCCAACGAATCGCTCATTGAAGACGGGCGTTCGCAAAGCGACATTCGCCAGGGCGTCACGCTCGAGATCATGGGCGAAGGTTCGTCCATGGGACCGCTTACCGACGACATGAAAGCGGAGATGAAAAGCCGCCAGGGAGACATCCGGTATGACATCGGGTGGACAACGCTGGACGAATACCTCGAGTACCTGGTTGATCGCGGTATCTCGCCCAACGTCGCCTCGTTCATCGGTGCCGCGACACCGCGACGCTATGTTATCGGGCACGAGGACCGGCCTCCGACGCCTGGGGAACTGGAGCAGATGCGCGCGCTCGTCCGCGAGGCGATGGAAGACGGCGCACTCGGCGTGGCTTCCTCGCTCATGTACCCGCCCGGCCTGTTCGCCGACACCGACGAGTTGATCGCATTGTCGGAAGTCGCGGCCAAGTACGACGGCATGTACATCTCGCATATGCGTGACGAAGGTGCGCACATGATCGCGGCGGTCGACGAGCTGCTGACAATTGCCCGTGAAGCCGGTATTCGCGCCGAGATCTATCATCTCAAGTCGTCGGGACAGCCGAACTGGCACCTGTTCGACGAAGCCGTCGCCATGGTCGAGGCTGCGCGCGCTGACGGGCTCGAGATCACAGCCGATGTCTATACTTATCCTGCGGGCGCAACAGGACTCAATGTAACGGTGCCGCCTTGGGTGCAGGAAGGCGGTTTCGAAGCATCGCTCGAGCGCATGAGTGACCCGGAGTTGCGCGAGAGAATCATTCGCGAAATGAACGAGCCGTCGGACGATTGGGAGAACATGTTCCTCATGGCTGGCTCCCCGGACAACATCCTCATGGTCGGGTTCAAGAACGCGGCATTGAAGCACCTGACCGGCAAGACGGTCGCCGAAGTCGCCGAGATGCGTGGGACGAGCCCCGAGGAGACGATTCTCGACCTGATCGTAGAGGACGGCAGCCGCATCGGTACGGTCTACTTCTCCCAGTCAGAGGACATCGTCCGCCAGGCGGTTGCATTGCCATGGGTCAGCTTCAACTCGGACGCCGCGTCACTCGCTCCCGAGGGCGTTTTCCTGAAGAGCAATCCGCACCCCAGGGCTTACGGGAGCTTCGCTCGCGTCCTGGGCAAGTACGTACGTGACGAAAAGGTCATCACGCTGCAGGAGGCGGTTCGAAAGCTGGCGGCCCTGCCCGCCAGCAATCTGCGGATCGATCGCCGCGGCGAGCTCAAGGCCGGCTATTTCGCGGATGTCGTCGTGTTCGATCCCGACGAAGTGCAGGATCACGCGACGTTTGTCGAACCCCACCAATACGCGACAGGAATGGTTCACGTGTTTGTGAACGGCGAACAGGTCCTCAGGAACGGCGAGCATACGGGCGCCAAACCGGGGCGAGTCGTTCGGGGGCCCGGCTGGACCGCGAAATAGGCGGCTAGTTACCTGCCAGCTGCCGGAGGATCATGCTCCAGTGATCCAGCGCTCCGTAAAACGTGTCGATAGGTACTCGCTCGTTGAGACCGTGGGCATACATCTCGTCGGGGTCCATGAATACGCCACTAACGGCCCAGGTCGGGATGCCCGCGCGCCTGAAATGCATGCCGTCGGTACCGCCGGACTCCATGTAGGTGACGATCTGCACATCCGGGTAGCGACTGTGAACCGCGTTCGAAACAGCGGCAGAAACGTCTTCGCGAAGTTCCGAGATCGGGCTTTCGGTAGGTTCGCCCAGAAGCACGAATTCCACTTCGTCATTATCGACAACGTCCTTTAATGTCTGTTCCACTTCCTCGACGGGCGTACCCGGAAAAATCCGGCAGTTGACCGTCGCGGTCGCCGACTGCGGCAAGGCGTTTTCGGCATGACCCGCCGATAACATCGTCACGACACAGGTCGTCCGCGTCGTGCCGACATAGGATGACTCCAGCGACAGGCGGTCAGCGGCGGCCCTGTCTCGCGGGTTGTTGGCGAATGCAATCATTGCGGCGCCCAGGTCGCCGCCCAGCTTGTTCCCGGTCACGAGGAAGTAGTCGAGCGTCATCTGGCTCCACTGCACGGGGAACTGATATCCCTCGATATTATTGATTGCATCGGCGAGGTCGTAGATCGCGTTGTCCGGCCGAGGTCTCGAACTGTGGCCGCCCGGGTTCCGAACCGTCGCCTCCCAGGTCGCGTAGGTCTTCTCTGCGGCCTGGATACGATAGGTAACCGCGTTACCACTTTTGTCCAGTGCGCCGCCGCCTGCGTCGGAATTCAGCGCAAATTCGGCTTCGGCGAGGTCTGGCCGCTCGTAGGCAAGCATCTTCGTCGTCGTCATACCGCTCTCTTCATCACCCGAAAACACAATGATGAGGTCACGGTCCGGCACGAAGCCTTCCTTTTTAAGGCGAATGAACGTGGCTGTAAGCTGTGCGACGCCGAACTTGTTGTCGATTGTGCCGCGCGCATAGAAATACTTGTCGTCCTGGGTCAGCTTGAACGGCTCCCGCTCCCAGTCCTCGGCATTGGCCTCGACCACGTCCATGTGCGCGAGCAGCAGTATGGGCTTGTTGCCCGAACTGCCGTCACCTCGATAGCGCGCGATCAGGGCCGCGAAATCGTCCTTTGGAACGACCTCGACATCGTCGGCGGGAATGCCCCCGGCGACCAGCTGATCCGCGAGATATTGTGCGACCTTGAGAGTGTTACCCCTGTCCTTCGAAGTATCGACCTCGATGATCGTTTTGTAGATCTCGTAGGTCTTCTTCGCATGCTCGGAGTTTCTGTCTTGCGCAACGCTGCTTGTCGCGACCAGCATTGCAATCAGGATTACTATCGATCTTTTCATTACTGCGTTCCGTTCGTCGGAGTTCTTGCCGACGCCTAGTATCGGTCATTACAGCGCTTTTTTCATTGCTATACTTCGGCATCATTTTTTCACCTGCCAGGAATGCCATGAAGTCTCAATCCAGGATGACCTCCGTTTTAGCCGCGGTTGTTTTGACGCTGCCGGCCCTGGCCGGCGCCGAACTCCCGCCGCTTTCGCTCGAGCAGATCATGGCGGATCCGGACTGGCTGGGAAATGCGCCCGAAAACGCGTATTGGGGTGCTGACAGCCGCAACGTATATTTCGAGCAGAAACAGACGGGCTCCGAGTTGCGCGATCTCTACGGGGTCGATATCGGTGGCGGATCCATCGACCGGGTGCCCGAGTCGGAATGGTCGCAACGCTTTCATGCTTCGATTGTCCACAACGCCGCAGGTACCAGAAGGGCCTACATTTACTCGGGCGATGTCTATGTCATCGGCAACGGAGACGTGCGGCAGGTTACGCGCACGAGCGCCAGTGAGTCACAGCCGTTCTTTATGAGCGACGGCCGGCGCGTCGGGTTCCTGCGCGATGAGCAGGTGTTTGTCCACGATCCGGACACCGGCCTGACCGAGCAGGTTACCGACGTGCGTTTCGAGGATGACCCGGACAAGGACAAAGACTTCGACGTTCTGACGGAGCACCAGAAACGCATCTTTGACGAGTTCAAGCGGGTTGAGAAAGACAAGCAAGAAGACAGGCAGCGCAAGGATCGGCTGTACGAGGTCGACGACGGATTGGCGGCTGCGCCGGTATTCATGGGTAAGGACCTCGAGCTGCAAGGTCAGTCGTTCTCGCCGACCGGCCGCTGGTTGCTCGTCGTGACCGAGAAAAAGGACTTCAAGGGTGGCAAGGAAGGCAGCATGCCGAACTACGTCACGGCCAGCGGTTACGTCGAAGAAGAGACCTTGCGAACGCGCGTCGGTCGCAGCGGGCGCGCGCCACAGACTGCCTGGCTGATCGACCTCGGCAATGGCGAAAAGCACGAGCTCGACCCGGGCGGGCTGCCAGGCATCGATGAAGACCCACTCGAAGACCTTCGCAAGAGCGCAGTCGAGATTTTCGTGGCCGAAGGCGAGGAGCGCGAAGCGGCGGAGAAGCGCCTGGAATCGCCCGAGACACGCGGCGTGCAGTTCTGGGAGTCGCAGTGGTCGCCCGATGGCTCCGAGGTCCTACTCTACGTACGTGCCAACGACAACAAGGACCGCTGGATCGCGACCGTCGACTTCGAGGAAAAGAAAGTTGTGAACCAGCATCGCATTAGCGATCGGGCCTGGGTCAACCCGTCCCACGTCGAACATGGCTGGCTCAAGGATAACAAGACATTGTGGTTCCTGTCGGAAGACCATGGCTACCTTGGCCTCTATGCGAAAGACATCGACAAGCGCAAGGTTCGCACGTTGGTCGCGGGCAGGCACATCGTGGTCGACCCGGCGCTGAGTCCGTCGGGGGAACACATCTACTACAGCGCCAACGCCGGGCACCCGTCCGTCTACGAGGTATGGCGTGTCGATGTCGATTCGGGCAAGGCCGAACAGATGACGAACGCCGGAGGTAAGAACGCGTTCAGCCTCTCACCCGATGGCTCTCGTATGCTCATCACGCACTCCGAAATCAACCGCCACGATGACCTGTTCGTCATGGACAACCGCCCGGGCGCCGAACTGCGCAGACTGACCGATACGATGAGCGACGCGTTCAAGGCGATACCCTGGATCGATCCCGATATCGTGGCGGTCCCCTCCTCGCATGTCGACCTGCCCATCTACTCCAAGATCTACCTGCCTGCCGATCTCGATCCTTCCCGAACCTACCCCGCCGTCATGTTCGTGCACGGCGCCGGCTACACACAGAATGCGGATGCCGGCTGGCCTTACTATTTTCGCGAGGGCATGTTCCACAATCTGCTGACCCAGCGCGGTTACGTTGTCATCGACATGGATTTCCGCGCGTCAGAAGGCTACGGGCGTGACTGGCGTACCGCAATCTACCGTCAGATGGGACACCCGGAACTCGAAGATTTCCAGGATGGTGTCGACTATGTCGTCGCGAACTACGGCGTCGATCGTGAACGGATCGGCGTCTACGGCGGTTCCTATGGCGGCTTCATGGCCTGTATTGCCATGTTCCGGGCCCCGGGGCTGTTCCAGTCCGGCGCAGCGCTGCGACCCGTCACCGACTGGTCGCATTACAACCATGGCTATACGTCGAACATCCTGAATACGCCGGGCATCGATCCCGAAGCATACCGCCAGAGTTCGCCGATCGAGTTTGCCAGCGGACTCGAAGGCTCGCTCTTGCTCGCGGCCGGGATGCAGGACAACAACGTCTTTTTCCAGGATACCGTGCTGCTCGTGCAGCGACTGCTCGAACTGCAGAAAGAGAACTTCGAGATCGCGATCTACCCGCTGGATCCGCATTCCTTCGAACGCGCGGACAGCTGGCTGGACGAATACCGACGCATCTTCAAGCTGTTCGAGACTACTCTCAAGTAATCGCCTGCTGGGCGGCCTTACAGCTTCTTGATCCTGTCCAGCAATTGCAGGCACTCATTCGCGGCCGTCGCTTTCTCACCAGGCTCCCCGTGCGCGAGTTCTTCGAGCAGGTCCCTGGACCGCTCGCCACCGATGTCGGGCAACAAGCTGATTACGTGTCGCGAGGCCTCCCCGGCTTCGACTTTTCTTTCGATCAGGTCGAACGATCTCTGCCCTGCCTTGACCAGGGAGATACCGGCCAGCATACGATTCTGCTCGTCGTCGCCTGACACCGCGTCGAGAAGCTTCTCCGCGGCGCGCTCGGAACCGAACAGTCGCCAGGAAGCACCGGCCATGAGTACTTTGAGGCTAGAGGACGTCCCAGAGCCCATGGTCATCCCAGTAGTCGGATTCGTGCGTTGCGCTGTGATTGAACCAGCCGTGTCGATGCGTCTCGACGGGGAAATCACTTGTCCTGAACCGCTGCGCCCCGCCGTCCAGCAATATCACGAGGTCCATGCGCACGCGAACGTCTATGATTCGATTGACGCGCGCGAAATCCGGGAAGAACCGCTTGCGGGCGGGCCAGCCCATGAGGACCAGCCGATCGAACTGCGCCCGGTCGGCACCCCTCGTGGCCATATGCGCCACCGTGGCGCCGTGACTGTGCGCGAAAAAGTCAGGCACGCCGAGTCCCTGGTCGGGAATCCATTGCCGGAGGAGTTTTGCGCCATCCTGCCTCGCCTCATGAGAGTAGCCGCCACTCCATTTGAAACTCTGATCATGTACGTCGAGGTCGGGTCTATTCGTTTTGAGGGCTTTGTAGAAGTCGCCGTCGGGGGGACGGTACCAGTCGTTGCCGGCCGCCCAGGTGCCGTGAGTAACGACGGCCGTATTGGACTTGCGCCGTCGCTTTCTCGACTTCGGCGTCTTGACGACGCGCTTCCCGGGGATATCCCCCATCGGCGCAATCTGGCCCATCGCCGCTAACGCCAGCTTCGAGATCAAGGCGTCCTTGCTCTTGTAAGCCGTCTCGAGCGTAATCCGTATTCGTTGCCGCAGACGAGTCGTCTCGCGGGCGCCGGCCGCGCCCGCTACTGCGACCAGTGGATGTTGGCTGCGCATCGCCGCCTCGAACAGCGCCGCAGCCGCTTCGACTGAAGGCTTCTCGTAAACGTTTCGAACCGCTTTGGCCATCTCTTTCTCGAGGTCCGGCTCGGATTCCTGCCGCAGTTCACGCCGGGTCACACCGAGATACTTGCAGGCCTCGTCAACCTTGAGATGCCGGGAGCGGCGTAGCTTCTCCAGGTCGGGTAACGGGAACTCACGTATCTTCTCGGTGGTTGGGGTCTGCCCCAGCACACCCGCACGAATCGCAAGAAGGAACGCGGCCTGCGACGCTGCGACGGATTCCGGATCTTCCGCAGCAGCCATTGCGCTCCTGGTTTTGCGACGCGGGCGAATCGTGAACGCATCGCGTGGATCTATTGGCTGAAAGCGCTGGTAGCTCATGTCCTGACCTCAGCTCTGCACACTGTGACGAGTACTCGTATTGTAACCGAGGGTGTTTTGGCGAATCCCGGATAAGCATCGCCCCTCTTGACATGCAGCTAAAATACTGCATAATTAAATGCAGCCAAACTACTGCCTGTTTTGATGGACGAGATTTTCAAGGCGCTTGCCGACCGCAACCGCAGAGCCATGTTGGACAAGCTGTTCGAAGAGCCTGGCCTGACCCTGTCCGAGCTGATCGAGAATGTGGACATGGTCCGGCAGTCGGCCTCGCGACACGTGTCAATACTCGAGAATGCAGGTCTCGTCGTGACGCACCGCAGCGGGCGCGAGAAGCTGCACTACCTCAATCCCGTCCCGTTGCTCGAGGTCTCCGGACGCTGGCTCGACAAATTCTCGGAGACGCGGGCATCGACGTTGCTGGCCCTGAAGAGGGCATTGGAGGAACAGGAAGAATGACCAGACCCGAATACATCTACGTTGTCGTGATCGCCAGTCCCCCTGAGGCCGTTTGGGAAGGCCTTACATCGCCAGAATTCACGAAACAGTACTGGCACAGGACCAACGTGAGCAGCGACTTCAAGATCGGTTCGCGTATCGAGTTCATCACCGAGGACGGACATATCGGATGCGAAGGCGAGATTCTGAGTATCGACTACCCTGCCGAGCTCTCGTTCACGTGGCAGTTTCCACGTAATCCCGAAACCTCGATGGAACCGCCGTCGCGCGTAACCTTCCACCTCGAGCCGATCGCGACAGGCACCCGGTTGACTGTAATCCACGATCAATTCATCGACAGTTCCAAGATGTACGAACTGATCGAGCCCGGCTGGCCACTCGTAATCTGCGGCTTGAAGACGCTACTGGAATCCGGGACTGCCGTGGACTTCAGCGCCGAGCACGGCTAGGCGGATCAGGTAGCCACCCCGGTGACGATCTCCGACGGAAACGTCAGCTGGCTCCGGTACTCCCGCTTTATGTCGGCGAACCCGCATGCCGACAACTCCGGGAGTAACGATACCCCGCGGCAACCGCCGATCAGGGCAGGATTCATGCGGTAGAGGCGCTCCCAGATGCCATTGTACCAGCGCTCGCCGCCGGTCATGTTGACCATCGCGAGGCGGCCGCCCGGTCGCAGTACACGCCTGAACTCCTGCAGCACCGCCGGGAAATCCTGTTGTGGGATCAGGTCGAACATGTAGTTGTTGATCAAAACGTCAAAACTGTCGTCGGCGAAATCCAGTGCGTAGGCGTCACCGAGCCTGAGACGGTAGCCGACGACCCCGGTCTTTGCTGCTTTCCGCCGGGCCTTTTCGAGCATCGCCTCAGTCAGGTCGATACCTTCGGTCCTGCCCGATGGGTTGAGTTTCAGAATCCTCTCAAACGCGAGACCCGTCCCGACGGCGACCTCGAGTACGTCTTCGCCGTCCTGGATCGCTGCCAACTCGAGGCATCGGTCCCGCGCCTTACTCTCGGTCAATCGGGCCCATACGTCGTACAGCGGTGCGACGCGGCTATAAACATCCGCAACCTGTCCCTTTTCGATCTGCGCCTCGAGCATCGTCATCCGGCCGCCTTTGACACCCCATACCGGAACTCCGAAGTCACCGCAGTATGCTCGTCGATACTTGCCATGATCGGGCAGAGTCCTGCGGCCCTCTCCAGTTTCTTGCGATCCACCTTGGCGAAGTCGCACGGAATGTTGAAGACCAGTGTAATCGTGTCGACATGCGGGAGGCGTTTTTCCATACCTGTAAAGGAGATATCGACGACCGTTCCTTTGAGGTCCAGGCCATCTCGCTGCGCCAGCGCACCCATCGACAAGAGCATACAGCTTGCGAGGCTCACGCTTAGCAGGCTGGCCGGCGAAAACTCTTCGCCTTTGCCCGTGTAGGGGCAGTCGATCGCCAGTATGTTGCGATTCGGTTCGTTCTGCGCCGTAGCGTGTTGCTCACCGTCGTACGTCAGGTTCAAGCGGAACATCGCGCCCTCCCGACGTGTTTTATGCGCTAAGCGGCGTGCCCGCGCAATTCGGGCTTACCCCTAGCCGATCATGACGACTCTTCAATAAACTCCTGCCAGTCCGCTTTGTCAGGCCGGGGCGTCAACAGGCTGACAATGACGAGTGTTGATACCGAGACGATAACCGCAGGAATGGCGATGTAATCGGTGTCAATCGGGAACGAGAAGCCGAGAACATGCAGCGGCTCGGCGGCATCCTTGTAGACGGCGTTCAGGGAGGCGATCGTAATGACCGTGAGCATGCCCGATGCGATCGACGCCACGCCGCCGACGCGTGTTACGCGTTTCCAGAAGAAGGCGGCAAGCAACGCCGGTGCCAGCGAAGCGCCAATCATCGTGTAGGAAATGAGCGCCATTTCCAGGATTGTCTGGAACTGGCTCATCATCAGGTATGCGAGTACGCCAATAGCGATGATGCAGGCGCGCTGCATCCACACGATCTGTTGCGCGTTCGCATCCCTGAAAAAGAACGCCTGCAGGATATCCCTGGTTACGTTCGTCGACGTCACCATCAGGAATGTGTTACCCGTAGATATGATGATCGCTGCGCCCGCCGATAACAGCAGCGCACCTATGATGACCGGCAGCTGCTCGAAGCCGATGCGCAGGATGATTTCCTCGGCCATGGCGCGGTTTATCGATCCATCTGCCAGGAAAAAGCGTGGGTCGTCCGCATAAATCGCGAAACCGACCAGTGCGATCAGCATCATCAGCACTTCCACGATAACCACGCCGACGAACATGCCGAGTACGGCACGCCGCGCGTTCTTCGCATTATCGGCGGACGAGAATTTCTGGTACATGCTGCTCTCACTCATGAGCAGCAGGAATGTGGGTAATGCGATACCCACCACCCAGAAGAAATCGTGTCCGCCCATGATCGACAGATGTGTCGGCTGCGCCTGCTCTATAGTCGTCAAAACGGCATCGAACCCGCCGTGCGCGGCGATCGCGAACGGCAAAGTCACGACCATGGCAATCAGCATGATGCTGCCGTTGAAAATATCGATCGATACGATTGACACCATGCCGGCCAGCACCGTGAAACCGACGATCAGGAACGCCGCAATCAGCATTCCGGTTTCGGGCGTGATCGAACCTTCCGAGAGGATGGCTATGAATCGACCGCCACCTTTGAACTGGTAACCCGCGATAACCATGTACGCGATGATGATCGTGATCGTACCGAGGATCTTGGCGACCTGGCTGTAGCGCTTCTCGAGCAGGTCCGTCAGCGTGTACTGGGCGATGCGCCGGACGCGCGCGGCAATCAGGTAGACGACGAGGATGCCGACCCACGCGCCCGCCGAGAACCAGAGTTCCGAGATACCCGTCCGAAATGTCAGCCCCGCTGTGCCGAACAGGCTGCCCGACCCGATCCACGTGCAAACCAGCGTAGCTACGAGCATGTAGACCGGCACGCTGCGCCCTGCAACCATGAAATCTTCCGCCGATTTCACAGTTCGGCTCTTGTATATGCTGATGCCAAGCAACACCAGCACGTAACTCAATACGACGGCAGCGTAGATCATAGGACGGCTCTTGCAGAATTATTGTTGATTGTTGTGGCGCTATCCTAACACCGGAATAGCGTGCCGCTCATTGAACAGGCAGCCCCGGCGCACGCGGTGCCACGCACGTCGAAGCCCCGAAAAACGGAAAGTAACTGTATGCATACACAGTAACAGCCCAAATTCCGTTTTGTGCGCCCGGTCATATTCCATAATCTTCGTCTCGGCCATACTGCGGCGATGGCGGCTCTGAACCCACAAGTGGCAATGCTGTTGCTGGCTGCAGGCGTGGTCGGTTTCTTGCTTGGCTGGCTGATCTGGTCCGGCATCGCCAGGCGTCGCCTCGCACAACTGGACGACAAGCTGCAGCAACGACTCGACGACCTCACGCGCCAACGAGATCGCCTGCACGTCGAGAACGGCAAGCTTCGAGAAACTATCGAGACGCAGCAGGGGGCAATGCATCGCCACGAAGTCGCGGCCGCCAAAGCCCGGACCGACCTCGAATCTGCGCAGGAAAGGGCAAACTCACTGGCCAAGGACGTACATGCCTTGCGCGCCGAGAGGGAGAATACCAAGGCGCAGCTCAGCACGATGCAGGACCATCTGGTTTCGGTCAAACAACAGACTGCCGAGCTGCAACAGGAATTCGTCAAGTCCGGTGAGTTCTATAAGAAGGAGCTCAAGAAGTCCTTCGAGAAGCGCAAGCTCGTCGAGGTGAAGCTCGACCAGACGAAAGCGGAGCAGGACTCCTTTAACAATCTTTTGCAGGCTTCACGCTCCGAGCAGGATTCCGTCAACAAGATACTGGCTTCGTCCCAGGCACGCCTCGAGAACCTGGAGGCGCTCGAGCAGAGCGTTATCCAACTCGAAGCCGAAAATGCACAGCTCAATCATGACGCTACGCGCATGAAACAGGAGATCGAAGCATTGCGGCGTGATGTCGCTGAGCTGGAAGAACTCAAGCTGCAAAACAAGGAACTGGCGCATTGCCTGAAGTCGATGGAGCACAGTCGCAAGCAGTACGAAGAAGACGCCAAACGTTACCGTGAAAACGCGGGCACAGCAGAACAAAATTCCGAGACTCTGCGCTTAAAGCTCGAGGACCTCGAGAAGAACTTCGAGGATATCGAGAAGCAGCAGCGAAGAGCGCTCAATGACGCGCGCAAGGCGGCGGTCGTCAAGAAGATGAACGGCCATGAATCTCCACCCAAGGAGGTCGATGACCTCAAAGAGATCATCGGCATCGGCAAGGTCTTCGAACGCGCTCTAAACGATCTCGGCGTATTCAACTTCCGGCAGATCGCTTCGTTTGGGGTAGCCGACATCGCGCGGGTCAACTTCAAACTGAAGGAGTTCAAGGGCCGCATGGAACAGGACGACTGGATCGGCCAGGCCAAAGAGCTGCATTACAAGAAATACGGCGAGGCCAGCTGAGCGCGATCGTCTCATTAGCAGCGTGCATCACACGATCGCTTCCCACTACTGCGATCGAAGCAATTGGTTTACAGTTGCGCCTGGCCCCGAAAGCATCGCAAATACCTATGACACTACCGCTGATCGGTCCTGAACAGGACTTTGCACTCTGGGCCGTTTTGCTCGGCCTTGCGGGTTTCGGTTTCTGGTGCGAGCGCTATGCCTGGGGCAGGAAGTACTCCGGTGTCATGTTGCTGATTGCTGCTGCGATCGTGCTTGCCAACCTGCGAATCATTCCGACGGCCGCGCCCGTGTATGACGTAGTGTGGGACTACCTTGTGCCTATCGCCATCCCCCTGCTGCTGTTACAGGCCGATCTCAAGCGTATCGTCAAGGAGTCGGGTCCAACGCTGATCGCGTTTGTCATCGGCGGCGCTGCGGTCGTCGCGGGTACGCTCATCGGCGTTTCGCTTTTGAACCTGGGACCCGAAGAAGCCGAACTCGCGGGCATATTCACGGGCACCTATATTGGCGGCAGCCTGAACTTCGCGGCCGTCGCCGAGGCGAGCGGCATGCAGGACGGCAGCATCCTCGCGGCCGCCGTCGCCGCAGATAACGTCGTCACCAATCTGCATTTCCTGCTGATTATCCTGCTGCCTGGTGTTGCGTGGGTGGCCAGGCAGTACCCGACCCATCACATGGACAACGCGGCCGAGTTCTCCCCGGGCCAGACGGCCGCGGTCCATCGTGTCCCGAACCTCGATATCGCGGGGCTGCTGGGCGCGCTGGCGCTGGCGTTCATTCTCGCCGCTGTGGGGAGGACCCTGGCCGAATTAGCGGGCCTGCCGCAGTTCGCCATCCTCGTTACGACAGCATTGACCCTCGTAATCGCAACGTCGATGCCGAAGCAAGTCAGCAAGCTGTCGGGTTATACGGAGGCGGGTAACGTACTGATGTTCGTCTTCCTCGCGAGCATTGGCGCCACTGCGGACGTGTGGCAACTCATCGAACTCGCGCCCGTTCTTTTCGTCTTTGCATCGATCATCATCGTCGTGCACCTGGTCGTGCTTTTCGGCCTCGGCAAGGTCTTGAAACTCGACCTCGCCGAACTCGCGATGGCGTCGGCCGTCTGTATCGGAGGCCCCGCCTCCGCCGCAGCGATTGCGTCTGCCAAGGGGTGGCGCGAGTTACTGATCCCCGGTGTACTGGCGGGTTCCTTCGGCTACGCGATCGGCAGCTTTATCGGTGTCAGCGTTGTTGAGTGGTTGCGCTAGCCCCACATCGCGTTACTTGACTGTTATTGTCAGCGTCAATGAAGCCGTGTCGAAATCGAATTTCGCGTGTTTGAATTTGGGAGGCCCAAATTTCGCAGGCGCATCATTTGAAGCACCGGTCGGTTCTTTTGGCTTGCCGTACCAGTGGCGTTCCATTTTTCCGCTGCCGTCGATATCATGATGCGCCAGCACTGCATACGTGCCATACGGCAAGTCTCCAATAATCCAGGAACCGCTACCATTTTCGATAGCCACAATTTCGGCGCGTATCGGCCTCTTGAGGAAGTTCTTTTTCGAGTCGAACATCACGAAGCGCAGATCGCCTGCATCGGACTGGAGATCATGGACTTCGACGATCAACAAACCGGTCAGAGGCTCTGCGCCCGAAGCTCCTGTGGCGGTCAACAGCAGCAAAGCCGTCACGACCGATAAGCTGGTAGCTCGCTCCACTCCTATCCCCTTTTCTCTGGCTTTGATACTGGCAGCACAATCCGCCCCAAGATGATACTACTCCCCACAAACTGATAGTCTTGTCCGCTTAAACCTTCCCAAAGGAGATTCCACGTGAGACTGATGTTTGCCCTGGTAATGGTACTTGTAGCCTGCGGCGCGCAGGCGGCTGGTGAGATTGACGCGAAAGTCGAAGCCGCGCTGGCTGCAGAGGATCGCCCCCAGGCGGATCGAGACCGCGACCGCAATCGCCGTCCGCTGCAGACCCTGAAGTTTTTCGGTCTCAAGGACGACATGCGGGTCCTCGAATTGTTACCGGGTGGCGGCTGGTACACCCGCGTCCTGGCCCCGGTGCTGGCCGACAACGGCAAGCTGTATATCGCGTTGGGTACTGGCCGGACCGCCGAGCGAGTGTTGACGCAACCCGGCTTCGACAAGGTCGAGGTCCTCGAGACATCCGACAACCTGAGGCGCAATAATGAAAAGCGCATTTACGAAGTCGACGATTTCCAGTTTGGCGTTAGCGGGCTCGACATGGTCGTGACATTCCGCAATGTGCACAATTTCGACGCGGCGTCGCGCGCTCGCATCAACGGTCAGGTCTTCAAGTCACTGAAGTCGGGCGGTCTGTACGGCGTCATAGACCACACGAGACGCCACATGGAGCCCGCGGACTTCGAGAATCGCCGTCGTATTGACCCTGTCCTGGTCATCAAGGAAATGCTCGACCAGGGCTTTGAATTCGTCGGCTACTCGGACCTGCACTTCCGGGCCGATGATGAACTCGAGTATGAAGTCGGTCGGCGTTCGGTCAGCGGCAACACGGACCGGTTTACGTTCCTGTTCCGAAAACCGTGACCGAGACCCGGACGCACAGCGAGACGCAATGCCGAGCATAACGAGAAGAAGACTCATCGGTGCCGCGGCGGCGACGCTGCCCCTGGGAGTACTTGGCGCCACCGTACAGGAAAGTTCCACGGGATTACGTGCTGACACGGTCGTCAAGCGCGGCAACCTTCTGACCATGGATGAGCGAACGCCGCGCGCCGAGGCCATGGCGATCAGGGGCGATCAGATTCTCGCCGTTGGCTCGGACGACGACATCGATAACCTCATCGGCCCGGGTACGCGCGTCATCGACGCGGCCGGCATGACGGTCGCACCCGGCTTCATCGATGCGCACAGCCATCCGGTGGTTCCCGAGCATGCGGTGAGCGCCAACGTAAACCTGCCGACGATCGCGGGCGTGCAAGAGGCGCTGCGGCGGCAGGCAGCCAGGACTCCGAAGGGCCACTGGGTCCGCGGTGTGATGTATGACGACACCAAGTTCGAAGACGGGCGGCCGTTGAACAGGCGCGACATTGACGATGCCGTACCCGATCACCCCGTCTTCGTCGGTCACCGGGGCGGCCATACCGGAATCGTCAATTCGATGGGATTCGAGGTCGCGGGCATCGACGCGGACACGCCCGATCCTGACGGTGGCAAGTATTACCGGGAAGGCGGTGAGTTAACGGGAAAGGTCGCCGAACACGCGATGGACCCACTGTTCGAACATGGCACCTGGCCCGTCATCGATCGCGAGGTACGCAGGCAGGCCGTCAAGGTCGCGTCTCTGCGCATGGCATCCTTCGGGCTGACATCGACGACGGACGCCTGGGGTACGGGGGAAAACCTCATCGCGCTTCAGGATGCCTACGCGGCAGGCGAAATGCACTTTCGCATGTCATTCATGCCGCACGGCACCCAGCCCGTGTACCAGGGCCTCAAGGACGCCGGGCTCTACTCGGGCTTCGGTGACAACATGCTACGCATCGGTGCCGTAAAGTTCAGTGCCGACGGATCCGCATCCGAGCGAACAATGCGCATGTCGACGCCGTTCAAGGGACGGCCCGACGACTACGGGATTCTTACGATGTCGCAGGAAGAAATCGATGCGGCTGTCGATGATGCGGTCGCGAATGACTTCCGGGTCGGAATACACGCAAACGGCGACGTCACGATCGATATGGTGCTCAAGGCTTACGAGCGCGTCCTGGAAGACAACGCAGGCGCCAGTCCGCGGCATCGACTTGAGCACTGCTCGCTCGTAAACCCTGGTTTACTATCGCGCATCAAGAAGACCGGCGCGGTGCCGACGCCGTTCTATACCTACGCCTACTTCCACGGCAACAAATGGACAGAATACGGCGAGGAAAAGATGGAGCATATGTTCGCGCACAGGAGCTTCCTCGATTACGGCATTCCGGTCGCGCCGGCTTCAGATTTTCCGCCCGGGCCGTTCGAACCGATGATGGCCGTGCAGAGCATGGTGACGCGGCAGGATATGCACGGCCGGGTATGGGGACCGAGCCAGCGCATATCGGTCGCCGAGGCACTGCGGATCTGCACTATGCACGGCGCCTATGCTTCGTTCGAGGAAAATACGAAAGGGTCCCTGACTGCCGGCAAGCTCGCGGACTTCGTGATTCTCGAAGAGGATCCGCATGCCGTCGATCCATTATCGATCGTCGATATCAGGGTCGTGCACACCGTATTGGGTGGCCGCACGACCTACGAGGCCTGAGTGTCGAAGAATATCGACCGTGCCGACCGAGCGGTGAGTCTATAATCCGGGATCGAGGAGGCAATCAATGGCAGGCGGATTCGCAAAGGATGGAGCAGTACAGGACCAGATCGACGCAACTGTGGAGGATGCTGTCAAGCGTGTGCGCGGGCAATTGCCGCGCGGGGAGAGCCTCGAGCACTGCGAAGAATGCGACGCGATTATCCCGGAGGCCAGGCGCGTGGCCGTGCCAGGCGTTCGATTTTGTGTCAGGTGCCAGGAAGAGCACGACAAGGATGCTGCGGAATTCAGCCTTTACAACCGACGCGGCAGCAAGGACAGCCAGCTACGCTAGCCGGGCGCGGCCGGGTGTCGGATCTCTTTACAACTTATTGAGAGTGTTTTTGTAAGTAACTGAAATAAATACGCTTTGGATTCGGCACAGCCATTGCATGTAGTTTCTGTATGAAGAAGCTGCATACCGTCCAGGCCCTCCTCCTGTCCTGCCTTTTCATACTCCCGTGCTCGCCCGCGCTGGCCGGCGGCCTCAGCGCGGTCTTCAACGGCAAGTCCATCCACGTGGACGCGAACGAAGACTGGAACGAGGAAAACTACGGCCTTGGCTTCGAATACCAGCTCAAGACTCGATCGGCCTGGAAGAAGCAGTTAATGGTCAACGGCTTCCGCGACAGTAATGACGAAATGTCCTACATGTTCGGCGGCGGCCTGCACAGGTCCCTGTTCACGACGGAGCGCATAAATGGTTTCTATGTCGATGCGGGCATCAACGCGTTCCTCATGACCCGCCGGGATGTCAACGACAACAGGCCGTTTCCGGGTCTGCTGCCGAGCCTGACATTCGGCAATCGTTACATGGGCCTGAATCTCACGTATGTGCCTAAAGCCGCCATGGAATTCATGCTCGATGAGGCGATGACGGATGACTCCATCAACGGCGTCTTTTTTGTGCAATTCAAGGTGGCGATGAGCCAGCTTCTTCCGCGCGACTAGCTAGCCCTGTTGTTCCTCGCGCTTCGGCGCATGCACCAGCCGGCGCGCCCTGACACGCCGCATATCGACGAGGTTCTTCATCTTCACCGTATCCGGCGACTTCAGCATGGCCGCCATTTCGGCACTGAGCGGCGGCGCGTTATCGACCTTGACGCGGTGGTCGCCCAGCGAAATGACGTCGTCGCTTTTCAGGATCGTACTGTTTACCTGTACCGAGTTCACAGTCGTGCCATTGGCACTGTTGAGGTCGAGGAGAACCAGCGCATCCGTGTACAGGATGATTACCGCGTGCATCTTGCTGACAAAATAATCCTCAACCACGACGTCCGCGAAGTCGGAGCGCCCGATCAGGACCTTCTTGCGCTTGAGGGCAACTTCCGAGAGTTTCTTGCCGTCCTTGCTGATGATAAGTCGCGGCGGCAACGGGCCTGCCGCGTCTGCAGCACCAAGCACGGGTAATTCGTCGACGGACGTCGCATCATTTCGAGAACTCGTATCCGTTACGGTCTCGGGCAATTCATTTGCACGCGCGAGTGCCGCGGCCGCACGTCGATTGAGCTGTCCGGGCCAACCTCCCGATTGCTGGAAGATACGGTCACACACGTCCATCGGAAAAACCGTGTTCGCATCGTTCACGCCGCACGCCGTCAAGCGCCCCTGCAGGTAGAACAGCGCTTCCTTCTGCGATAGCGGATGAATCACGTAGCTGCCGATGCAGCGCCTCTCGACGTTGGCGAGTCCGCCGGACTCCACGAGCGAATCCAGGCCTTTTCGGCCGCTCACGACGATACGTAGTGCAAAGCGTTTCTGCACCTCGAGATCCGCAAGCACATTCAGCGTCGCGAGCGCGCTCGGGTACATCTGGTCGACGTTATCGACGATGAGTACCGGCGCCTCCGAGTTGCGAGCTTTCTGGACCGCAAACACGTTCATCATCCTCAGCAACTCGTCGTTTGACTCGAAATTTGCACCGTAGCCGAACTGCGAGAGCGCCTGCGACAACAAATCGCGAGACTTGAGGCGTGTACCATCGACCATTGCGACCGGAGTGTCCGCATCGAGTTGTTCGATGAGCCCCCTGAGAATTGTCGACTTGCCGGAATCTTTGGGACCCTGTACGAGTCCCGCTCCCTGCAGCCCGCGAAGCTCGGCCAGCAAGAAATGTACGGCGTCCTGATGCGATTTGTAGCTGACGATCACGTCGTCTGCGGAGTCGGTGCCGAATGCCTGGTCACCTATCGAGGATTGATTTGCCTGCATTTGAAGTAGCGGTTCCCTTTTGCCTGGTTCCGATTATTTAACGATCGAAGGCCAAAAACTGTGTCATTGGACATATTCTGCGCCGAATCTCCGGTTTAAGCGCGAAATGAGACCCTGAAGAACAGCGAATACAGCACGGGGACGACCAGGAGCGTCAACGCAGTCGCAAAAGCCAGGCCGAATATTATCGTGATTGCCATCGGCTTGAACATAGCGGTTCCGCCCCAGAGCAATGGCGTCATACCGAGTACGGTCGTCGCCGTCGTGAGCAGGATGGGTCGCAGGCGCTGCTGGCACGCGATCATGACCGCGTCCGCCTGCGCCCGGCCGAAGTCGCGAATCTCGATCGCGATACGGTCGAGTAAGACGATCGCATTGTTGATGATGATTCCGGACAGGGAAATCAGCCCGAGAATCGTGAAGAATCCGAAGGTCGAATTAGCGACCAGGAGTCCGAACGTAACGCCGATCAGCCCCAGCGGTATCGTCGAGAGGATGATCACGGGCCTGCGCAGGGAATTGAACTGCCCGACGAGCAGCAGCAGTATCAGCATTCCGGCCGTCGGCAGTTCGGCCGCGATGGAGGCGTTCGCGTCTCCGGACTCTTCGGTTTCACCACCGATCTCGAAATGGTGTCCGGCAGGCCAACTCGCGGCCGCTTCTTCGAGCCACGGCACCAGGACGCCGGCGACTTCGGCCGCTGTCGCATCGGGATGAAGCTGCACATTCAGAGAGAGCGTCCGGTCCCTGTCACGGCGCTCGATGATGCCAGGCTCGAACGTCAACACGACATTGGCGACCTGCTTCAACGGCACGTTCGCGCGCGTGCTCTGCGAATAGACAGTCAGTCCGTCAAGCTTGCTGAAGTCCTGGCGGTCCGCCGCAATGGTGCGCAGCGTCACCGGAATCAGTTCGTCTTCCTCGCGGTATTGTGTCAGGTCGATGCCGGTCAGGCCGGCCTGCAGCGAGTACGCGACGTCTTCGCTCGTAACGCCGGAACGCCGAGCCAGTTCCTGGTCCACGTCGACGGAAAGCTTCTTGGTCTGCAAGCCCCAGGAGTTCTTGATGTCTGATACGCCTGCGAGCCTGTAGAGGTAACCGGTAACTTCGTCCGCGATCGAGTACAGCGTGTCGAAGTCGCTGCCGGAGACACGGACGATGATCGGATAATCCACCGGCGGACCGTTTTCCAGCCGCTTTACCTGTGCCGCAAGGTCGGGATGTTGGTCGTGAACGTAATCTTCGATGCCCTTGATGACTTCGTCGACGTCTTTCCCGTCGAACGTATTCGCGATCAGGAAGGAGTTGGCCGGGTTCGGATTCGGGGGATTGAGGCTCAGCTGGAAGCGGGGACCTCCCTCACCGATAAACGTGAGCCAGTTGCGGATCCTGGCGCCGCCGCCGGCCGGCGCGTAGTAGGTTTGCTCGATGTACTCATCGACGTCAGCGATAACCTCCTGGGTCGTTTCGATGGACGTTCCGAGCGGCAACTCGAGCTTCGCCGAGAACACCGGGTCCTCCGACGGCGCGATGAACTCTTGCCGCACGTGGCCCATGCCTATGATGGCCACGACAAACAACCCGATGATGACGGCGAAAAAGCGGTACTGGCAGCGTAGCGACAACAACAGGAAATTCCTGTAGAACCCGTACCAGCGCCCCGCGAACGGGTCCTCCCCGTCGCCATTGGTCTTTTTCACATCGAGCGCCACGGTCGTCAACATTGGCACGAACGTCATGGCCAGCAGCCAGGACGCAAGCAGGGCAATTCCGACCACGTAGAAAATGTCCGACGTGTACTCGCCGACCGCCGACTTTGCCATCGCGATAGGCATGAAAGCGGCGGCCGTGGTGAGCGACGAAATCAACAAGGGCGCCTTCAGCTCCTTGCCGGCCTCGATCGCCGCGGTCACGGCGGGTTCGCCCCGTTCGCGCCTGACGAGGATCGACTCGACGATCACGATGGCATTGTCGACGAGCAGGCCCAGGGCGATGATGAGCGCCGTCAGCGAGATCTGGTTGATCGTAATATCGAAGATCTGCATCGCGAAAAAGGACGCGACGATCGAGGTAGGGATCAGCGAGCCCACGACGAGGCCCGTGCGCAGGCCGAGGAATCCGATCATGACGAGGATCACGATGACAATCGCCTGGACGAGGCTCGACGAAAACGCCTTTACGACGTTGTCGACGAGGTCCGCCTGGAACCACACCTTGTCGATCTCGATGCCCCACGGATAACGTGCAACGAGCTCCGGCATCAGGACATCAAGACGCTCGCCGAGCTTCAGAATATCGCCGCCCTCTCGCATGGATACGGCGATCGCCAGCGTCGGCTCGCCGTTAACGCGGCTGACGCTTTGCGGCGGGTCCTTGTAGCCGCGATAGATGTCGACGATGTCCTCGAGATAGACGAGCGCGCGCCCCGGAAGCTGGATCACCGTGCGCTGCAGGTCCTCGACCGATTCGAAATTGCCGGATGGCTCGAGCGTGATGCGCTCCCGTCCGCTCACGATGTCGCCGCCCGACGAGAGGATGTTGACGCTCGTCAGCGATGCCGACAGCTGCTGCGGCGACAGTCCGAGTTCCGCCAGCCGCGCGTTGTTGTATTCGACGAAGATGACTTCCTGTTGCTCGCCGTGAATCGAGACTTTGGCGATGTCCGGCTCCTTTAGCAGCTCATCGCGCAGCTCGTCGGCAACGGTCTTTAGTTCGGCGTAGGAAAAGCCGTCACCCGACAAGGTATAGACGCTGCCGAACACATCGCCGAACTCGTCGTTGACCTCGGGCAACTCGGCCCCCTGCGGCAGGTCCGGCGTGACGGCATCTACTTTGCGGCGCAAATCGTCGAAGATCGGCCGCATGACCTTGTAGCTTTCCTTGAAATTCGCGTAGATCACCGAGATACCGGTTCTCGACTCGCTCGTTATCGAGTCGATTTCAGGCATTTCCTGGATTTTTTTCTCGATCTTGTCCGTAACCAGCAACTCGACACGCTCCGGACTGGCACCCGGGAAACGCGTCGTGATGACGGCGGTTCGGACGATGAACCCGGGATCCTGGGCTTTCGGCAGGCTGCCGAATGCGAAGGACCCCGCGATGACTACGAGCGCGACGATGGTCAGGGTGACGCGATTCCGGTCAATGGCAAGTGCCGTGAGATTCACCTGGACAGCTGCCCCTGCTCCGAGCCCGGCAGCAGCACTCGCTGGCCGTTACGTATCACGGAAATACCGGCGACGATTACGCGGTCACCGAGTTCCAGCCCGTCGACGATCTCGATACCGGACTGTGACAGCTCCCCAAGCCTGACATCGCGGCGCTGTACGGTCGCCTGGTCCTCGATGTCCGCAGGCACAGCGACATACACGAACGTCCCCTCCGGATCGTTCACAACAGCGCTTACAGGCACGACAATGCCGCCCCCTTCATCGTCTGCCGAATCGAACTGAAAAGTCACGTTTGCGGCAAGTCCCGACCGCAATGACGGATGACTGCCTTCGATCTTTATGACGACAGGGAATGCGGCTGACCCTTCGACCGAAGCCACGGAGACCTCGGAGACGACGCCACCGAAATCTTCATCAGGAATGGCACCGAAACTGATACTCACGGGGGTCGTTTCATCGACACTGCCGATAAGGCTCTCCGGCAAGTCCAGTGTCACTTCGAATTCGTCACCACAGCTGACTACCGCAACCTGCTGCCCGGAGGCCACGTTTTCATTGACTTCAATGTCGAGTGACGCAATCGAGCATTGGTCATCCGCAGCCAGCTTCGTGTAGGACTTGTTGAGTCTCGCGATCTCGAGCGCCTTGCTGGCCGCGGCCACGAGCGCGCTCGCAGACTCTGCCTGGGCCCGTGCTGATTCGAGGTCATTGAGCGAGGCGTTGCTGTTTGCATAGAGGCCCTTGGTTCGCTCGTAGTTGGCGGCTGCCCTGCGGTCATTCGCCTGCGCTTCAACGAGCGATGCCTGCGCCTGCTGAGCCTGCAGAATGTAGCTGGCCGGGTCGAGTTCCGCGATCAGGTCACCCTTGTCCAGTCGCTCCCCGATTTGCACTGGCAGGTTGATAATCGTCCCCGACACCTTGAAGCTCAGGCGCGACTCCCGGCTCGATTGGGATGTGCCCGAGAAGCTGCGGTCACGGAAGATACTGTCGTCACTGACCGTAACGTAGCGCACCGGACGCAGCCGCTCCTCTACCGTTTCATCGGCGGGACCACAAGCGGCGATTATGAGGGCTACGCCCAGCACGACGCATACGCGGTTTTTCATTATTGTGTTCCTGTCAATGTCATGCGGAATTCAGCCGCTAACGCCGCTCTTTCTTCGGGACTCAGCAGGTAGTCGTAACCACCCACCGCTCGCTGTAGCGACATGATGTTAATGAGGAAGCCGTACAGGGACTCGGCCGCAGTCGCGGATGCAGCGAGGCTCGTATCCTGCGCATCGAGCAGATCGATAATCGTTACGGTGCCACGTCCGTAAGCGTCGCTAACGAGCTCGAAGTTCCTGCGCGATGCCTCGGCGGCCGCGAGGGCCAGGTCGATCTGTGCGTACGCAGCCTGCGCCGCATGCAGCTGGTTGCGAATCTCCTCCTCGACGCGCTCCTCGGTCGACCTCTGCAGCGACTCGAGCTGCCGGAGTTCATAACTCGCACGCGAAACATTGGCTCTCCTGAGTCCGCCGGAAAACAACGGCAGCGTCGCCTGCACCCCGACGCTCCAGTCGTCGAGGTCCTCGCCCGCCTGCGGGCCCGCACCCACACCGGACTGATCGAAATTGTTCGTGTAACGTCCGCCGATCGTGAAGTCCGGCAACCAGTAAGAGCGTCGCTCGCTCGTCAATTCGCGACGCTTGGCCGCTATTTGTGCGTCCAGCTGTTCGAGCTCCGGCGCCTGTCGAAGTGCCCTGTCGATGTAGAAGCGCGAGAAACGCGCATAGTCGGCCGGGCTCTTGACCAATTGATCGAATTCCGCTCGCTTCATCATGAAAGGCTCATCAAACGTCGCCTCGCGCAAAGCCATACGCGTGCCCTGCGGCCTGTGGAGAATCCGGTTCAGAGTTTCCCAGGACTGATTGAGCACGGACCTGGCGTTGACGACCAGGATCTGTGCCCTCGCCACCTCGGTCTGCCAGCGATAAACGTCGGCCGGCGTCGAAGTTCCGAGGCGGACCCGGTCCTCAGCCAGCTCCAGGTTGGCCCGCGAGATGCGCAGGTTGTTGTCCTGCACCGCGAGCTGCGATCGTGCGTTGAGTACCGTGTAATACGCCGTCGTCGCCGCCTGGATAACATCGAGGCGGAATTCCTGCAGGCCCGACATACGCGTGCGCTGCAGTTCTCTCTGGATGACGAGATTGGCGCTGGCTGCATCCGAGTACAGCAGCTGATCGACGCTCACGGCCGCATCCGTCGAACGCTCGGCGAACAGGCCCGCCTCTACGAATGGCGTATCCCTGCGCATCGTATAGCTTGTAGAGGCATCGACTTGCGGCAACAGGCTGGAGCGCGCCCTCGCGATCTCTTCGAGTCCTGCACGAACGCCGAAGGTCTCGGCCTGCAGGTCCTGGTTCTGGTCCAGCGCAAGGCGCGCGATCTCCACGAGACCATACTCTTTGCCTGAGACCTGCACCTGCTGATTCAGCAGCACGGCATATCTCAGGACCTCGAAACTCGGCGACAGGTTGATCTTCCGCGCAGTCTCCATGTTGATCGTGAGCTGCTCCTTGTTTTGCGAAGCCGTCGGCTGATCTTCCGCACGCGCGCCGAGCATGACGGCCTGCATGTTGAGCGCGTTGAGCCGCGCTTGTCGGTCCACGTCGCGCGGCTCGGAGTTGGTCACGAGCAGGCCTCTTTCCACGTCGGCGACGCCTGCGAAACTGTAGCTCGGAAGACCCGCAGCATTGATCTTCTCGATCAGCTCGTCGAACTCGGCTAAAGGCATACGTGGCAGCCCCGCCAGGAAGATCGCGTCGGTCTCGGCCGGCACCCGGTTCATGAGGCGATGATCGATGCCGTCGTGCGTAACCTCGATCAGCTCGATGCCCCGTGCTTCGCTCGCGGCAAGCGCGGCTTCACGCAATTCGGGTATCGCCGAGGACAATGCTTCGTCCACGATCAGGACGAGCGTTCGATACGGGACAATTCGTGCCAGCGTATCGAGGTCATCTGTGAAGTCCGCGTACGCGCTCAGGTAGTTGAGATTCTCGACTCCCGATCGGCCGACGCCTGTATCGCCTGCGAGAAGCCCGACGTCGATGATCAATGGCAGAAATGTAGGCTTCGAGAATTCGCGCCGCGTCGCAGCAACCTGGTTGGCGACGAATCCGTTAATCAGCACCAGGTCGATTGAAGGATCCTCGTATACGGAATCCAGCACGGCATCGATGGAGTCCTTCGACCAGTTGCCCAGGAAGCGCCGCAGTTCGACCTCGAACTCGTTTTCAGTCAGTGCCAGCAGTTCGTCGACGTATTTCTGCTGTTGAATGGCGAAGCGATCCGACGGGCCGTCGCCGACAACCGCTACGACGAATCGCTGCTGCGCCAGCGCCGGCACGATAAAAAAGCACAGGGCGGCTGCGAGCAGGAATCTCACGGCCGCCACCTCAGTCGAATCGCTCTTTGAGCCGTGCAACTTCGGCTTCGAGGCGGCTCACACGTTCTTCGAGTTCCGTAGTGCTCACGCGCGGCGTCGAGCGCGTCGCCTGCGCGGCCTGTGCCGCGTGCTCCTCGACATCCACTGGGCCACAAAACAGGTGCATGTACTCCGAGTCCTTGCGCCCCGGCGTGCGCGGCAGTTTAACCAGCAGGGCTTCGCCGTCACGTTCGATCAGGCTCGTCAGGGCCACGACGACCTCGGCATTGTCGGCGAACTGGTGCAGTCGGCCACTTCGAGACCTTAACTCGCCGGGCGTCTGCGGACCGCGCAATAACAGGAGCGCGACGATCGCGAGCTGCGCGGGATCGAATTGAAAATCGCTGTAACGCGTATTGCAGAATCGCTGCGTGTATTTCTCGGTGCGGGTCTTGAAGTTCTCCTCGGTGCGCGCGAGATGCTTGGCTTCGAGTAAACGAATCGTATGCTGGACCTCCCCCTGGCTGAGCGCCATGACGGGATCACGCCCCGATTTCTGGTTGCAGGCATTCTTCAGCGCGTTCAGCGTCAGAGGATACTGGTCCGGCGTAACGACCGACTTCTCAATCAGGCAGCCAATTACGCGGGCTTCGCTGGGATTCAACTCTTGCAGCACAGGTACTTCCTCGGGTGGGAGCCTCATTCGCGAAGGCGTACTTTGCTCTATTGGGATAAGCCTGACAAGACGCCTGCCGGGCGTAAATTGCTGCGCGATGCGTCGCGTATCTTCGATGATACGATGAATGTCATGCAAATACTGGGCGCGATATTGCTCGCCACCGGCCTCGGGGCAACCGGCACCCCCGAGCTACAGGATATTCTCGACGATATGCGGGAATCCCAGGACCTGCCCGGCGTCAGCGCGGTCGTGGTCAGGCCCGACGAGGTGCTGTTCGCCGGTGCAAGCGGCTACGCCGATCTCGAATCGCAGCGCCCCGTCACGGCGGACAGCGTCTTCTACGCGGGGAGCCTGAGCAAGGTGCTGACAGCCGCGCTGGTCCTCAATCTCGTCGAGAATGAGCTGCTCTCCCTCGAAGATCCCGTTCCCGGCATAAGTTACGGCAGCGGCGTGACGGTGACGCACTTACTGACCCACTCCTCGGGCCTGTCCCGCGAAGGCGATTTCGGCTACTGGTTCTCGGCTGACTTTCCGGACAGTGCGTCGCTCGCGACATACCTGGCGACGACCGCGCTACGGACCAGGCCCGGTGAATCGCTGCACTACTCCAACGTCGGTTATGCAGCGCTCGGCCCTGTTGTCGAGCATGCTACGGGCCAGGCTTTCGCAGAGGCGCTGCGAGTGCGTTTGCTTGCGCCACTGCAAATGGGCACGACGGGCGCGAGGGGCCCGGCCCCTGGCGTGACCAACGGATATACGCCCCCGGGACGCATCATCCCGAGTCCGGAGCGCCCGTTCGCAGGCGTCGGACACAAGGTAGGCGAACGTCACGTGCGGATGTATCACGACGCGCGCGCGATGAGCCCGGCATTCGGCGCGTACACGAGCGCCAGCGACCTCGGTCGCCTGGCGCAGTTCCTGCTCGGCAACCGTGGCGACCAGGTCCTGTCGCTCTCGATGCGCGCAACGATGTTCTTGCAGCAGGCATCGGGATGGGGTCTCGGCATCAGGATCGAACGCTACCGCGGCCGCAGGGTGGCACGCCATGGCGGATGGTTCGCGGCCCATCGGTCACACCTGTTACTCGACATCGACAATGGCATCGGGGTCGTCGTCATGGGCAACGGGGACAACGCGGACACCGAATCGATCGCCAACGCTCTGCTCGAGGCCGCCCAGCCATGAATCGAAGCTCGCGCTCTAACGGGTGCGACGATAGACGCCGAAATACACGTAAGGACTGCTCGCAAGGTTGCCGGGCTCCACGGATTTCGGAACCTCGTGCCGAACCGGTTTGATGCTCCGCAGATAAGTGACGATCGCGCCGACGTCATCGTCGGTCAACTTCGCGTAACCCTGCCACGGCATCGTCGCGATGCGTCGATTACCGTGTCTGCCGATGCCCGCCCTGATCGCGTCGGCGATCTGTCTTTCCGTCCACCGGCCGATACCCGTGTCGTCCTCGGGGGTGATGTTGGGTGGATAAACGACGCCCGGCCTGTTGGTGTCGAGGGGACTCGTGAACGCGATTCCCGTTCGCGAACCGGCCAGGGGACGATTCACGTCGGGTTCCCCGACCAGCGCGCCGTTCGTGTGGCAGGAGCCGCAGCCCAGGAGTTCCACGAGGTACTCGCCGCGCTCGACCCGGCCCCGGTTGTGCGGCGCGTAGCGGCCCGGTTCCGCGCCTGGCGCATCGATGACCGTTACCGCCTCGACCTCTTCGTGTCCCTCCGCCAGGTCAACGGGTGCCTCCGCTACGCAACCAGTCGATACCAGGATAATCACCGTAAGACCGGCGGCTCTCATCCCTCATCATCCTTCCGGGTGGCCTGTTTATCGCGGAATTCGGCGAGCCGCAGCGTCAACCAATCGCCCGAGGGGACGGGTTCCTCTCCCGGACAGTCGATTTGATAGAGCTTCCTGCTCATCGAGCTCTTGCTCGCCAGCCGTTCGATGAAGTCTTCGGTCGTCGGCGCGTACCGTTTGCCGCGCCGGTACTTCATGCGCAGGTGGTCCTCGGCGTCCGCCGCGTCGTGGCGCTTGCCGTTACGGATGAATACACAGTCGCTGCCGCCGACGGTCGTCAGCAGGTAGTCGATTTCGGTGGGCACTTCCTCAGCCCAAGTCTGTGTCGAGAACAGAACCGGCAGCAGGCTGGAGAACAAGAGGACGGCAAGTCTCATGCCGTTAATTCTAACTCAGCTACAGGCTGAGGCGCACCGACATGGGATTGTGGTCTGACGTCTGCACCTGTCGGGTCGTCGCCTGCAGGACCTGGAAACCGCGCACGTAGATGTGATCGAGCACCTGGCCGAACACGCGCTTGCGGTAATCCTCGGCGAACTCGAGTTTCTCGAGGCCGAGGTTATTGGCGACCTGTTGCACGATGGCCGAGCGGCGCCCACGCCAGGTGTTGAAATCACCCGAGAGCACCACCGGCCCCGAATGCTCCTCAACAACTCTCTGTATCTCGTTGATCTGGTTCCTGAAGTCCCGGATGCCAAACGTGAAATTCACAGAATGCACGTTGACGACGAGCAGCGTTTCATCGGTGTCCGTCAGGCCGTACTCACTGATCATCGTCGCCTTGGGGGACCGCAGCCATGGTTCGTGGCTCACGAGATTGCATTGCGTCAGCGGCTGGGCCGCGCTAACGGTCATGACGCCGGTTAGCGACTTCTTGCTGCGGTAGCCGGGCGCGAATGAGCGGTGCAGGCTGGACGTGAGGTCGCCCCAGTCCTCGGTATGCAGGGCCGCTTCCTGGAACAGAATGAGGTCGGCTTGTTCGGCGATCGACGCGAGGTCGTCCCTCCAGAGCGGGTTGCCGCCCTTCTGGATGTTCCAGTTGAGGATCTCGATGTCGTTCGAATCGAGCTCGGTGTAACCCGGCACGGCCGCGCCGGCGAGGCTCTCGGCGCAAATATCGGCGTGCGTCAGTTCGGCTGATACGTCCGGCAGCTGGTAGCCGGGACTGGGGGTGCCCGGGCTGGCACAGCTTGCCAGCATTGCGGCAGAGCAGAGCAGCACTGTAGAACGAATCAGCTTCATAGGCCTCGTTTTGACGAGTTTCGGGACTTGGTCAGAGAGCCGCGTATTATCGCCCAACTACCGCGCCGGAACAAGGCAGCACGTGCCAGTATTGGCGCGCCAGGTCAGAGCGTCATCATCAGCGTACCCGCGAAGGTCAGGAACACGTTGGCGAACGTATAGGTTCCCGCGTAACCCAGGGAAGGTACCGTGCTCTTTGCGGCGTCGTTGATGGCGCCGAGCGCCGGCGTGCTGGTCATGGCCCCGGTCACCGCGCCGAGCAGCAATACGGGATTCATCTTGAGCACCAGGCGGCCGAAAGTATAGGCGACGATAACAGGCGCCGCGGTCACGACCACTCCTGCCAGGAACAGCTCGATACCGACGCTCTTCAACGCCTCGACGATGCCCGCACCTGCGCCGAGCCCCACGGAGGCCATGAACAACAGCAGGCCGAATTCCATCAATATCCAGCGGGCCGCGGCCGGCACGCGTCCGAAAGTCGGGTGCAGACTCCGAAGATAGCCGATCAGGATTCCCGCCAGGAGTAGTCCGCCCGCACTTCCGAGACCTATGGAAATGTCGCCCACCTTGATCGCAAGAACACCAATGATGCCGCCTATCAGGATGCCGCCTGAAAATGTAATCAGGTCCGTGTCTTCGACGTCCTGATCGACGTAGCCGGATTCCTCCGCCAGGGAGGCGATGGCCGACTCTTCGCCGCTTACCGCGACCCGGTCACCCTTGTTGATGATGAGGCCGTCCTCGACGGGCATCTCGATCCCGGAGCGGAAGACTGCGACGGGCAAACAGCCGTTTTGCTCCATGAGCGTCCTCAGATTCAGCGCTTGCCCGGCGATCTGCGGTCGGGTAACGATAATTTCGCGCGTCGTTATCTGGTAGTTAAGTAGTTCTGGATCCATAACTTCGCGACCGACATTGTCCTGCTCATCCGCATGCTGCTGCAGGCTCGCGAGCACGGCTGCGACATCCCCAAGTTCAATCTGCAGGGATGGCTCCGGCTCCAGGATCTTCTTGCCACGCCGGATCTTGAGGACCTTGAAGCCGCTCTGGCGTGCCGCCAGGATTTCCCCGATGGTCTTGCCCGCCACCTCGGAGTCCGTCACCTCGTAGGCCCGTACGATCGGTATCGTCGCGCCGGTCCGGGTCAGTTTGCGAGGCTCCAGACCGCGCTCTTTCGCCAGCTTCTTGGCCTCGGCGGGAAGGTCGATACCGAGGATCTTCGGGAAGAAGCGGATACCGACGATCAGCCCGACCGTGCCAAACAGGTAGGTAATCGCGTAACCGACACCAATGTTGGTCGAGGCGGTAGCAGCATTCATACCGTCCGGCAACTTGGCCAGCCCCGAGCTCAACGCATCCTGTGCGCCTGCGAGCGTTGGCGTGCTGGTCAGAGAGCCAGCAAGCAACCCGGCACTCATCCCGTAATCCAGGTCCAGCAGACCGGCGAGGAACGTGGCCAGGAAGAACGCCGTTGCCGCTACAACGACTGCGAGAACGATACAGCGTGGTCCGTCCTGCATGAAAACACTGAAGAAACTGGGCCCGGCCTGCAGCCCGACCGAGAAAATGAAGATCATGAACCCGAAGGTCGCGGCGCCCGGCACATTGGGAAACCCGAGATGACCGAAAACCAGCCCCGTGATGAGGACACCCGCCGTCGAACCCAGCGCCACGCCGCCGATGCGAATCTTTGCGAGCAGGCCGCCGATCGCGATGACCAGGAAAACCAGCAGGACCCAGTTGTCCGTGAGGATCTTGTTGAGATCCATTTCCATAGGAAGATTTCCTTGAGTGGAGCGGGTGAAGGGAATCGAACCCTCATTCTCAGCTTGGGAAGCTGATGTTCTACCGTTGAACTACACCCGCTTATCAGGGAGTTAGCTCTCATCTG
>Ga0209567_10000015_pt1 | contig 73689 bp, 68 predicted proteins | sample COG_12_FD_184756 | JGI IMG/M metagenome (GOLD analysis project Ga0209567, IMG submission 184756) | Pelagic marine sediment microbial communities from the LTER site Helgoland, North Sea, for post-phytoplankton bloom and carbon turnover... | ecosystem: Environmental > Aquatic > Marine > Neritic... | reverse complement strand
TCACTCATATAGATCTGTTGTGACAAATTGTGATCGAATTCGTTTTCAATACTTCGGATCAATAATTGCTCATAAGCATTTTTATCAGCAGATTTTGGCGCCACTCGCACCACCAGACTGGGTATCGAGATGCGCTCTAAAAAAAGTGCCATCCGTTCATATGCTTGCAAGCGTATAGGCATGGCATCTTTTTGCGAATCTTTGTGAAGTAAAAATCTTCTGCGACCTTCCTCGTTTCTGGTATGTAATCTAAAAAAATAAAAAGCCACAGCTCCGGTTACTACGGCAGGCAATAAATATGCAAAGAGTTGAAAAATTCCGTCCCCAGTCATGTTTTGGTAATTTAGTTTGGTTTATGGATGTACAACGTTAGATTATTCAAAAAATTATAGCTTTATTTTATCTTAATTGTAAAGTTGCATTATAACAAAATTTGAGGATTCCTTCTTTCAATTCTTCATATTCTGTCTTACTTTAAGGTAGAATAAATCGAAATAGGGGTGTAGCTTAATATATAAATTATTGGATGAGTCTGTTATTCTGGAGACCGCAATTCCTTTTGCTTTTACATCAGCGGTATTACCAATAATTGCAGTTACTGAGGCAGCCTGTCCATAAACATTTTCCCAACTGCTGGCATCATCCGCGTGGAATTCAAGAGTAACAGCCATATCGGGATTTGCTTTAATTACACCAGCTATTTTATTTAGCACATCGGTAGCTCCTCCCTGCAGTTCGCCGCTTTTTGGATTAGCGCCAAACAATGTGGAATGATCCATTATTACTACTACAGATCCACCTTCGACCTTAATATTTGCATTTTCCCCCAGGGTTTGCTTGAAATTGGTAAGCACAATCAGTGCAATGGAGTCATTGCTAGTTAATGCATCATTAATAAATTTCAGTTCCGCTTCTTTTTTTCTCAAACTTTCCAATACACCACTTAAGTTGTCCAGTTTCTTATTAGATTGTGCTGTGATATTATTAAGATTAGCCAATAATGTAGCGTTATTCTCCTCCAATCCCTGTAACTGACTTTCAAAGGAATCTGCCCTGGCTTTACTTATTTTTTCGTTTTTTTTGGATTCTAAAAGTTCCGCCTTGGTACTTTCTAATTCCCCATTCAAAGTGTTAACCTGAGCTGTAAGCTCTTTCTTGTTCTGGGCCTGTAAAGCACTTCCAAATAAAAGTAAAAAGAGAAATAATAAAGTAATTCTATTCATAAGTATTTTGGATTAATTAAACAAGGAATCTGTATCCCTCTAACAACATGAGAGACAAAAATACGGTATTTAAACGATCACCAATTCTTTCTATGTCAAATAATTGCATTTCACAATTAACTGTTTGCATAATAAAAGTGCATTAGAATACATACTTAAATTCAATTCGGCATATTCAGATAATCCAGGCTCAATTCCGTCAGCGTTTTTACCCCTAAAAGTAATCCACTGTCATCAATCAAAAAGTCAGGGGTATGGTGCGGAAAGGACTCACTAGTTCCGGGTGTCATCCCACCTAAGAAAAAGAAAAACCCAGGTACCTGCTGCTGAAAATAAGAGAAATCCTCCGCCCCGGTAACGGCATTCTGAGTCTGGACATTAACCTCACCAGCAACACGTTGTATCGTAGGCAACATTTGAGCAACAAGGTCTGGATCATTATAGGTAATAGCTGTATTTGTATGAATTTCTAATGATGCCTCACCACCATAAGCCTTAGCAATAGCAGGCACCATTTCCTCCATTCTCCCATTGATCATTTTTTGCATATCATAATCCAGGGTACGAATAGTACCGATCAATTCTGCACTTTCAGGAATAATATTAAAACGAACCCCACTTTTTATTTTACCTACACTAATTACCGCTGCTTCATTGGTAAGATCAGATTCTCTGCTAATGATAGTTTGCAGCCCTTCTATAATTTTTGCACTAATAAGAATAGGGTCTACACCCAACCAGGGTTGGGACCCATGGGTTTGCTTTCCTTTCACATTAATAACAAAACGTTGTGCTGATGCCATAGTGCCCCCGGATTTATACCTGATGACCCCTACTGGCGTAGCAGAATTAATATGAAGTCCAAAAATTGCGTCAACATCCGGGTTTTTTAACACACCTTCTTTTACCATTAGAAGCGCACCCCCTTCTTCTCCCGGAGGTGGACCTTCTTCTGCAGGCTGAAATATAAACTTTACTGAACCTTTTATTTTATCCTTGTTTTTGGATAGTACTTCTGCAACACCCATTAAAATTGCCGTATGTGTATCATGCCCACAGGCATGCATGACACCTACCTTTTCACCGAGAAATTCAGAAGTAACTGAGGACTTAAACACGAGATCATTACGCTCAGTTACGGGTAAAGCATCAATATCTGCCCTTAGTGCTACAACTTTTCCCGGTTGATCCCCTTTCAAAATACCAACTACTCCGGTATGAGCTACCCCTGTTTGAACCTCTATACCCAATGAATTTAGATGTGCAGCTATTTTTTCCGCAGTCTTGAATTCACGATTGGACAATTCCGGATTTTGGTGTATTTCTCTTCTCCACTCAATAACCTTATCTTCAACAAGCTCATAATCATAAGTTAGGTTCTGATCTTGGGCCATGGATATGCTTCCGAAAAGAAATGCTGTTATTAGTAGTAATTTGTTCATGGTATTAGAATTTTATAAGTTGAAAATCATCATTCTGAAGTTGAATTAATGCGGTCATAGCAGATAAGGCCAGCTCAACGCCATCAATGGTTTTGGAAATAGGAATATTTCGTGAAAGGGACGATTGACCGCAAAATACAATCTCAACACCGGCATCTAAAAGTTTTTGTATTAATTCTTCGTTTGGATTATCTGTACCGTATCTACTTTTATATTCCGAACTTTTCAGAAGATCTTTAGAGGCATTATTGTGCACTACAAGGGCAACTTTAAGATTGGCAAGAGGAACACCACTCTGAGCGTGCATATTTAAAAATCGAGCTGCAGTTTCAATACTTTTATTCAGCTGTTCTGAGGATTCGGAAGTGTTCATAATATCAAAAACTACCTTATATTCTTTTGTTGAATCGGTAATAAAGTCGGGATTCTCTATACTCCAAACTTCTCCATATCCCATAACAACGGGACCAGATTCTTTTATTTGAGATTGTGCAGATGTAATTCCTATAAGAAGGATAATAGAGAGGTTAAGAAAGATGTATTTTGACATAAAGTTGATTAAACTTTCTAAATATATTCAAATTGTCTAAGATAGGATGTCAATATTCATAAATATTGGTTTCTCACTTTTTCATGAGGTTAATTATGGCTAAATTCACCTCATAAAATACCTATAACTTGAATACCTTTCTGGATGATTTAAATGATGCTCAAAAAGGCCCTGTTTTACACAAGGAAGGACCCTTAATGGTCATTGCCGGGGCTGGTTCAGGAAAAACCAGGGTTCTTACATTTAGAATTGCCCACTTAATGGATCGGGGTGTTGATCCCTTTAATATTCTGGCACTTACCTTCACAAACAAGGCTGCCAGAGAAATGAAAAAACGGATTGCCAGCATTGTCGGAGGCTCTGAGGCAAAGAACTTATGGATGGGTACATTTCATTCCATTTTCGCCCGTTTACTTCGTTTTGATGGAGATAAATTGGGTTATCCAAGTAATTATACCATTTATGATACTCAGGATTCACAACGTTTGATTTCATCCATAATCAAGGAAATGGGATTAGATAAAGACATTTATAAATACAAGCAAATTCAAAACCGTATTTCGTCCTACAAAAACAGTTTAATCACCGTAAAAGCCTATTTCCAAAATCCCGAATTAATGGAGGCAGACGCTATGGCAAAGAGGCCCAGATTAGGTGATATTTATCAAAATTACGTAGACCGATGTTTTAAAGCTGGTGCAATGGATTTTGATGATTTACTTCTACGTACCAATGAATTACTAAGCCGTTTCCCTGAAGTTTTAATGAAATATCAGGAAAGGTTCCGATATATTCTGGTAGATGAGTATCAGGATACTAATCACTCTCAATATCTTATTGTAAAAGCGCTCGCTGACCGCTTTCAAAATATTTGTGTTGTTGGTGATGACGCGCAGAGTATTTACTCTTTCAGAGGTGCAAACATCACAAATATCTTAAACTTTCAAAGAGACTATGACGATGTTGCTGTGTATAGATTAGAACAAAATTACCGATCTACAAAAAATATTGTCAATGCTGCAAATTCTATAATTGCCAATAATAAGAACCAACTGGAAAAGGTAGTATGGACAGCTAATGATGAGGGTACCAAGATAAGACTTCACAGAAGTACAACAGATGCTGAGGAAGGAAGATATGTGGCAGGTTCAATTTTTGAAAACAAAATGCAAAACCGGCGTGCAAATAGCGATTTTGCTGTCCTTTATCGCACAAATTCCCAGTCACGGGCAATAGAGGATGCCTTGCGCAAAAGAGATATACCGTATAGGATTTATGGAGGCCTTTCATTTTATCAACGAAAGGAAATCAAGGACTTGCTATCATATCTTAGGCTGGTAATAAACCCAAAGGACGAAGAGGCTTTAAAAAGAGTTATAAATTTCCCCACTCGTGGTATTGGCCAAACCACGGTAGATAGGCTAACGGTAGCTGCAAACCATTACTCAAGATCAATATTTGAAGTAATGGAGAATTTAGATAAAATACATTTAAAAATAAATACAGGTACAAAAAGAAAACTCGAAGATTTTACTAATATGATTAAGAGTTTTCAGATTATGAACGAGAAAGCGGATGCTTTTACTTTGGCGGAGCATGTAGCTAAGAAAACGGGTATTCTTCTGGAATTTAAGAAAGACGGTACTCCCGAGGGTATTGCCCGAATGGAAAATATAGAAGAATTATTAAATGGCATCAAGGACTTCGTGGAAGGGCAAAAGGAACTGGCAGATGCAAAAGGAGATCTTACTGAGTTTCTGGAAGATGTAGCGCTGGCTACAGATTTGGACAAGGACACCGGCGATGATGACAGGGTAGCTCTAATGACCATTCACCTTGCAAAAGGATTGGAGTTTCCTTTTGTGTACATCGTTGGGTTGGAAGAGGATCTTTTCCCTTCCGCAATGAGCATGAATACAAGAAGTGAATTAGAAGAGGAGCGAAGGCTTTTCTATGTCGCACTAACACGTGCTGAGGAACAGGCATATCTTACCTACACGCAAAACAGATATCGCTGGGGTAAATTAATTGATGCTGAACCAAGTCGTTTTATTGAAGAAATAGAGGATAGGTATATTGAGAACCTGACTCCCGTTGATACTTATCGATATAAACCTTTAATTAATACTGATATTTTTGGTAAGGTTGATAAGTCAAAATTAAGAATGTTAAAACCTGAAAATGGCGTGCCGCCAGTTATTGGAAAACCCAATAAAAATCAATTAAGAAAACTTCGAAAACTTAAACCAGAATTATCCAAACCCATTGGAAATACAAATACTATAGATCCAAATCTATCAGAAGGTACTTTGGTAAATCATACACGTTTTGGTCGTGGTAAGGTATTGTGTATTGAAGGAGCAGGCAACGATAAGAAGGCAGAAATACAATTTGAGAAAGGAGATATAAAAAAGTTACTTCTACGATTTGCTAAGCTTGAAATCATTGATACTTAAATATAATGTATTAATTGATCAATATGCATGCAGGAATCGTCCTATTGGTTATTAAATTGCACTGGCAATAATATTTACTCCAAATATCCAATAAGAAAATGGCCGAATTCATTAAGATATACGAACAGAATCCTAATCCAAAAGAAATAGATAAGGTTGTATCTATCCTGCGTAAAGGTGGTTTGATCATATACCCTACGGATACGGTTTACGGACTGGGTTGTGATATTACAAATACAAAGGCCATGGAAAAAATTGCTCGAATAAAGGGAATTAAATTAGAAAAAGCTTACTGGTCCTTTGTTTGTGCCAACCTTAGTAATCTCTCAGATTATGTGAGGCAATTAGATACGCCAACATTTAAGATTCTTAAGCGAGCCCTTCCCGGCCCCTATACTTTTGTATTGCCCGGCAGCAGTAAATTGCCTAAGGATTTTAAGAAAAGAAAGACCGTGGGTATAAGAGTTCCTGACAATAATATTGCAAGGGCACTGGTAGAAGGCTTGGGCAACCCCATTGTATCCACTTCCATTCGTGATGAAGATGAACTTTTAGAATATACTACTGACCCCGAGTTAATCTTTGAGAAGTGGCATAATCTGGTAGACATAGTTATCGACGGGGGATATGGAGGTAATTTGGGCTCCACTGTTATTGATCTGTCAGGGGAAGTACCAGAAGTACTTAGGGTTGGAAAAGGAACCCCGGATATTATATAAAAAAACCGCGGTCAAAAACCGCGGTTTAAATAAGAAATTATTCAATATTTAGTCGTTGATAGCAGGATCTTTCATTCCTTCTTCAATCATGCTATAGAACTGATCAATTTTTGGAAGAACAACAATTCTTGTTCTTCTATTTTTGGCTTTGTCAGTTGGAGAAATAGGAATATACTGTGATCTACCTGCCGCAGTCATCCTTTTTGGATCTACTCTATAATCATTTTGTAAAATACGGACAACAGCCGTAGCTCTTTTAACACTTAAATCCCAGTTGTCTAGTAAAACACCTTTCCTATATGGAACATCATCAGTATGTCCTTCTACCATAAATTCAAAATCGGGTTTGTTGTTTACAACTTGAGCAACTTTACCTAATATTTCCTTAGCTCTTGCCGTAACATTATAGCTTCCGCTGCTAAATAATAGTTTATCCGAAATCGAAATAAAAACTACTCCCTTTTCAACATTGATCTCTATATCCTGGTCATCTAAATTTCCAAGAACACCTTTCAGGCTTTGTACCAATGCAAGGTTTACAGAATCTCTTCTGGTGATTGCATTTTGTAATTTGCGTATGGTAAGATCTTTTTCCTGCAGGCTTTCTAAAGATTTCTCAAGGTTTTCTGCACCCTTAGCAGTCAGAGTTGTTAAGTTCCCCATATTATTAATTAATTCCTGATTGTTTGCTTTGAGAAATGAATTCTGATCTTCCAAAGTTTTCAATCTTGCATCCGCAGTTGCTTTTTCCTCAAGACAGGAATTCAATTTAACTGTCGCAGAATTTAACAGGTCCTGTGTTTCTTTTTGTTTAGATTCTAAATCGGCATATTTCTTTTGCGATACACAAGAAGATAAAAGAACTGCCATTCCTAAAAAGCTTAGAATAAGTTTTTTCATAATAATGTTTATATAAAATTAATTGTTTGTTTATTTAAATCGACTTTTACCAAATACGGTGTAAAATTATGACATTTGATTTCCTTTAATTTCTCAAAATTAGTTAATCTTTTACTAAAATGTTAAAATTCTTTACATGATCTACGAAATAGGACCATACTATGGATTTTGTAACATAGTACATTGTGATAAAATTGGCTTTTTCCCTTTTCTTATACATTTTACTAAAATGCCGGTAAAAACTTAAATGCGCTTTAAAAATTGCCAAAAAATGAGCGGGTTTAAGTTGTAAAATAAATCGAATAGCCGCAATTCCGTCGAGGAACAGGCGAACAATAATTATGGGAAATGCCTTTTTACGAGGGAGGTTTTTAGTAATGGAAAAAAGTGAATTTCTAAAATTCAAATAGGTTTTTTTCGGGTTCATATTACTAAGCGTTGATCCTCCAAGATGATATACATATGACCCTCCAACATAGTAAACTTTTAGTCCTTTATTTTTTGCTCGCCAACATAGATCAACCTCTTCCTGGTGTGCAAAATAGTCCTCATCAAATCCGCCAAGGCTATCGAAAACATCACTTTTTATAAACATGGCGGCACCGGTTGCCCAGAAAATTTCTGTAGTATCATCATACTGACCTTCATCCTTTTCAATGGCTTGAAAAATACGTCCCCTGCAGAATGGATATCCAAACTTATCTAAAAAACCACCGCCAGCACCGGCATATTCAAAATATTCCCTTCGTAACAGGTCAAGAATTTTGGGTTGTATGATAGCGGCATCAGGAAACTTTAGAAATGCTTCTTTTATAGGCTCGAGCCAACCAGGTGTAACTTCAACATCAGAATTTAAAAGACAATAAATGTCAGCGTCAACTTGTTTTAATGCGTCGTTGTATCCTTTAGCAAATCCGTTATTTGAACTATTTTGAATAAGTTTTACATTGGGAAAGTTTGCTTTTATAAAAGCCACAGAACCATCAGTAGAAGCATTATCCGCTACATAGATATCTGTGTTAGCGGAATATTGTACCACCAGAGGCAAGTAACGTTCCAGGAGGGCCTCTCCATTCCAATTAAGTATGACGATTGCAAATTTCAAAACGGTTGCAAATTAACGGCTAAAATCAGGAATTTGCCCTAAAAAAGAATATTTTTCTTCTTCATAATTCATATTACAATAAAAATGATCTAAACCATTGGTGACCATAAGGTATTCTGCTTTCATTTTCAGGTTATAGCGTGCGATCTGATCAAAAACTACTTGTGAGATTGTGACGCTTGGCGATTTACATTCAACAAGAATATGGATACTACCATCTGCATTAAAGACTACTACATCATATCTTTTTTTCAAACCGTTTAATAATAAGGTTTTCTCCACATTAATTAAAGATGTTGGGTATTTCTTATCCACACTTAAAAAATGAATAACGTGCTGCCGTACCCATTCTTCCGGTTGCAGGCTAACAAATTTTTTGCGTATTATATCAAAAATCTGCTGCTTATTTTCGCTACTTTTGAATCGGAAATTGTAACCGGGAAAGTTTAGAGATAGCATAAAGCAAATTTGGTAATTTATTTTGGATGGAGGAAGTAAAGCAGATTGTAAATAACATCCGAAACGGGAACATAAGCCCTATATATTTTTTGATGGGTGATGAACCTTATTATATTGATAAAATAGCTCAGTTTATTAGTGATAATATTCTTACCGAGGAAGAGAAAGGTTTTAATCAAATGGTTTTATACGGGAAGGAAATATCGCTAGAGGAAGTGTTGGCTAATGCGAAGAGATATCCGATGATGTCCGAAAGACAGGTAGTTATTGTGAAAGAAGCGCAGCATTTATCAAGAAATATAGAAGAATTATCTTCTTATGCGGATAATCCACAAACTTCAACCGTATTGGTTTTTTGTTATAAATATAAAAAATTGGACAAGCGCAAAAAATTGCACAAGACACTTCTGGCAAAAGGATGTGTCATTTTTGATAGCAAAAAACTATATGAAAATCAGGTTTCAGATTGGATAAGACTAACCTTAAAACAGAAGGGTTATGCGATTTCACATAAGGCTTCAATTTTATTAGTGGAGTATCTGGGAACAGACCTGAGCCGAATTAACAATGAATTGGAAAAATTACAATTAGTACTACCAAAGAACACCGAGATAAACCCTGATCTTATAGAAAAACATATAGGAATAAGCAAGGACTATAATAATTTTGAATTGAAAAAAGCTATAGGAGAAAAAAATGTTGTAAAAGCCACAAGGATAATAAATTATTTTGCGCAGAACCCAAAGGATAATCCTTTTGTCGTTACCGTAAGCCTGTTGCATACTTTTTTCGCACAGTTACTTCAATATCATGGATTATCAGACCATTCTCCTAAGAATGTGGCTTCAGCTTTAAGGATCAACCCTTATTTTGTTGGCGAGTTTCAGATTGCTTCCAAGAATTATCCAATGAAGCAGGTTAGTAGTATTATTGCTTTTTTACGGGAAATGGACCTAAAAGGAAAAGGGGTAGGGGCTTATAACATTTCACAAGCCGATCTACTAAAAGAACTTCTGGTCAAAATAATATAGAAAGTTTATTTTTTGTCGATACTATAACGTCCTGGACCTAGCAACATTATTACCACGAAACACGTTAAATACAACAGAGCCAGTTCTTTTCTTCCGAAAGGATCTGAACTGTGTACAATAAAAGCTGCCACAACCATTAGTATTACAATTGGCAAGGATGCCCATCGAGTTTTAAAACCAATAATAACAAGAATAGGACAAATTACCTCCGCAATTGTCGTTAGAAATAGAGACGGGGTTGAGCCAATACTAATTGGATCTGCAAATGCAAGATCTCCCTGCAAAAGCTTCTGTAATTTTGGAATACCATGAGACAATAAAAAGGCAGAGGGCAGAATACGCAGTATTGCCAGACCAATGTCACTTTTAAGTTTTTTAGTCATTCATTTTAAGATTGGAGTATCTAAAGTAAGCTTTTTTAACTATCTTTTTGTCAAATAGTTTAGAATTTACTTAATGTAATATGAGCGTATAATGCCATCATATTTATGTATGGGTTCTTGAATTGAAACTATTTTAAAATAATTATGGTGTATTTCTCTCAGCGCAGTTTTGGATATTCAGTAGGATTTGCCTCATGCATAATATCATATACTTTTTCAAATATGTCCTCCGCGTTCGGTTTAGAAAAATAGTCCCCATCTGAAGCATATGCGGGTCTGTGAGCTTTTGCTGTAAGGGTTTGAGGTGCGCTGTCCAGGTATTTATAAGCCCCCTGACGTTCTATAATATCCTGCATGAGATAGGCTGCACATCCACCGGGTACATCTTCATCAATGACCAACAGTCTACTGGTTTTTTTGATACTTTTTAGGACAGTATTAGTAAGGTCAAATGGGAGTAAGGATTGTGCATCAATCACTTCCGCATCAATTCCTACTTCTTTTAATTCCTGGGCCGTATGTTGAACTATGCGAAGGGTAGAACCATAAGACAAAAGTGTAATATCTATACCTTCTTTAACAATTTCAACCACTCCAATAGGCGTGCAAATTTCACCAAGGTTTTTTGGTTTGTCTTCCTTAAGCCTATAACCGTTTAAACTTTCAATAATTAATGCCGGTTCATCACTTTTCATTAATGTATTGTAAAATCCGGCTGCTTTAGTCATATTCCTGGGTACTAACAAATATATTCCTCTGAGGAAGTGTATAATTCCACCCATTTGAGAACCAGAATGCCAAATTCCCTCTAAGCGATGTCCACGCGTACGGACAATTAAGGGTGCTTTTTGTTTGCCAACTGTACGATAAAGCAAGGTTGCCAGGTCATCACTAAGAGTCTGTAGGCCATATAACAGATAATCCAGATACTGTATTTCCGCTATCGGTCGGAGACCCCTTAGTGCCAAACCAATTCCTTGACCAATAATAGTAGCCTCTCTTATACCTGTATCAGCTACCCGCAATTCGCCATATTTCTTCTGAAGACCTTCCAACCCCTGGTTAACGTCGCCAATAGCACCACTATCTTCTCCAAAAATGAGTGCTTGTGGATATTTGTCAAAAAGCTTATCAAAGTTATCTCTTAGAATAATCCTTCCATCTACCTTTTCAGGCTCATCATTAAATACAGGCTTTATTTCTTCAATATTTATTGCCTTGTTGGATAATTCACTATTAAGGTGTGAGCTGAATTTAATTTGCGAGTCTTTAAGGAAATTTTCAACCCATTTTAATAAGGAATCTTTTTCCTTAGATTTTTCACCTATTACGTGGCGAAGGGCCTTTCTTGACTTTGAAGCCAAATCTTTTTTTAGTGGCTCTTCAATAGCAATAAGGTCATTCTTGATTTTAGTTATAAATGCCCTATTAGCACTCTTTATTGCCAGGTTATCCAACAGTTCTATTAAGATTTTTTTAGCCTCTCTATGAGGGGATAGAAATTCTGTCCAAGCTTCTTTTTTTGCAGTCCTAACCTCTTTTTTTATCCCTAATTCTATAGCTGACAAAGATTCATTATCAGTAATTTTATTTTCAAGTATCCATTCTCTGAATCGCTTGTTACAATCATTTTCCTTTTCCCAGAGTATTCTATCCTCACTTTTATATCTTTCCTGTGATCCTGAAGTGGAATGCCCCTGCGGTTGCGTTAGCTCTGTTACATGAATTAATACTGGTATATGCTCTTCTCTCGCCAGTTCGGAAGCGTTTTCATAAGCATGTATTAGTGCAGTATAATCGTAACCTTTTACTTTTAGAATCTCATAACCCTTGTTATTTTCATCTCTTTGGAATCCTTTAAGTATTTCTGAAATATCTTCTTTGGTTGTTTGGAATCTGGCAGGCACTGAAATTCCATATTTATCATCCCAAACACTAATAATCATGGGCACTTGTAAAACTCCCGCTGCATTGAATGTTTCAAAAAAATGACCTTCAGATGTGCTGGCATTACCTATAGTACCCCATGCAACTTCATTTCCATTATTGGAAAATTTAGTGGTATCAATCCCCTTGACATTGCGATAGATTTTAGAAGCCTGTGCCAGACCAAGAAGTCGAGGCATCTGCCCTGCTGTAGGCGATATATCAGGGCTACTATTTTTTTGTGCGGTGAGGTCCTTCCATGAACCGTCAGAATTAAGGCTGCAAGATCCAAAATGACCACCCATTTGCCTTCCGGCACTCATAGGCTCTTTTTCAATATCTGTGGTAGCATACAAACCATGAAAAAAGTCTTTAGGGCTTAGTTGCCCAAGTGCCATCATAAAAGTTTGATCTCTATAGTAACCGCTTCTAAAGTCACCATTTCTAAAAGATCTGGCCATTGCTAATTGAGGCAATTCCTTCCCATCCCCAAAAATCCCAAATTTAGCTTTGCCTGTCAAAACCTCCCTTCTGCCCAAAAGACTACACTGCCGGCTGGTGATTGCTATTTCATAATCTTTTAAAATCTGTGCCCTAAAATCCTCGAAGGAAATGTCATCACTTGTTTGTAGTTTAAAACTCATTAGGGAAAGATTTGTAGCAAAAATATGAAAACAGGATGATTTTTACAATCAAAAAAAATGGTTTTTATTATTAAAAAAATAAAAAACTTACCAAAAAACAAGCGTTAATTATAAATAATTTAAAAAATTAGATTATTCTTAAGAATAGTATAATTTTTAAAACCATTGCCTGGTAAAAAGACCTAATAACGTTTTAGGACTTAGAGTGACTATAAAGCGAATTTTTTCTGCATAGTTTGGCTGTGCAATTTCCCAACCGTTATTTGAATATATGGGAAAATATAATTCAAAATAATCTGTAAGCAAATTAAGACGTATCCCTGAGTCATATACAAATCTTGTAGGCTGATTTTGGTTTTTGATAAATCCTAAGTCGCCATACAATTCTACCCATCTCCAAATATTTACACTAGAATTAGTGGTAGCGATCCAATCGTTAGAAAAAGGGTTCTCTAGTTGAGATTTAAAACCACCTTCGGCAATAATTAATTGTTGACTCCATATCCCCGAATCTTCCGATCTACCTAAATAATTGTAATCAAATAGATAATCTGTTGGCCTGTCCAGTGCAAAACTAAAATAATCTCCAGTTGTCTTATTTCTTAAAAATTTACCAGCAAAAAAGCGAAAATTAAATTGAGTATTATTTACAAATAGTTTCCGGTACTCGAGATTAAAAGCCAATTTGGTGAAATCAGAAGAATATTGAGCGTCTGCAAACCATGAAAAATAGTCGATAATTCCGTTGTTTGTATTTCTAAACCTTGCATTCAATACACTATAATCGGGATCAGTTTCTATATCAAGGCTTGGATCAATATTTCTAAACACATTAACATATCTCAAAGTAAATAATTGCCGCTTATTAGAAATAAGATCTTCAGGGCGCCATCCAAAACTAATTGAGGGGGTAAATGTGCTATAGCGCGAATTGACTTGAAAATGAGAAGAAGATCCACGTAGTGCATAATTGGTTACATAAAATCCACTCTTACCATGATAATGCCTATAGGTAAGTTTACCACTGCCAACTAGTGTTTTTTCCCTGAATGAATACTCTGGAGAAAAATCAAATACAAAAGGTCTTTCCAGAAGTGTTTTATTAGTAAATCTAATCCCGGGACTTAGACCATCATATATATTAAAACCCAATGTTGGCATATAAAAAATTTGATTGTAATAAGGATCTTCGGCATCTTTAAAAAATTGAAACTTTAACTTTTTATGGCTGATAAAGAAGCCCTTTAGAGCTTTCCAGTTATCTCTCTCATTAAATTCCGGAATTGTATGATCGTAATTAAGAACTAACTTATCTTCCAAATTTCGAGGTATAGTAAAAGTTTCTTCGGTTTTAATTCCACTAAACCAATATTCAGATACAACCTCGTTTTTTTTCAATCCGAATAAGGAAATTGGTACATCTGTCCCTGTTTTGTTTTTAAGAGTCACATAAAGTGAATCCTGTGTTTTAATTACATTAGATATCTTAAAATCAATACGTTCTTCTGTTGGGACATAGCTTTTAAAAAACCAATCAATTTCTTTCTCCGAATTCTCCTTTAAAACATGCTCGAAATCAGAAGGTCTGACAGGTTTTAATTTATATTGTTTATAAAATTCCTTGATAGCTGTATCAATGTCATTAACACCTGTGTAATCTGCCAGATAAGCCAACCCAAGACCTGCTTTATAGGTATTGGCTATTTTTTGATTAAATTTTATAAGGGAGTCATTAGATGTGATAAGCGCTTGATCAAGGTTTTTCCTTGCCGTAAACATATATAAAAATGAATATTGTTCGTTGAAGTCCATTTGAGCCAAATGAAAGCCTTTAATAAGCCATCCTTTTGACAGTTTTCCTAGAAGTTTTTGATCGGGATAAAATTTTTCCACGAATTTGATCATCATGTAATTGATAACTGCATCTCCAACCCATTTTTCCTTTCTTGGATTAAGAAATATCGTTTCTCTTATGTAACTATTCAGCGCAGTTTTCATAAATGTCATTTCAAACTGGAACTGTTTCTCATAGGGGCGTATAAAAGAAGGTAGCTGATTTAATCCATAAATCGGGTTTTTATTAAAATCTACTTCACTTACAAGTATCTGTTCATAAGGAAAGTCTCCCAGATTATTATGAATAAAGCGTGAAATCCTATTAATAGAAATGCCCTGTGAAATTTCATCATATTTTGCCGCCTTGAGATCTGTAACCACTATTAATTCAGGAGTGACATGTTTTGTAAATTTTTTTTGTGAATTTAGAATAATATAGCAACTCTTTCTGTTTACGCCCACCAGGGTAGCCTGTTTCTTACCGGTAAAACCTGTTATATTTACTTCCTTGAAATTGGTGCCAAAGAATAAAGAATCTGGATAGCTGAAAATAATATTTGTGTCTGTATTCCCGGTATACAAGTCTTCAAGATTTTTGTTCGAATACAATTGCCATTCACCATCATATACCGCCGGAGTGAGGTACCAATCTTTTAAATAATATCCTCCCTCGTTGTTATATCCATACGAAGTATATCTATTTGGCGGGAGCTTAACTGTATAAGTGATAAATAATTTAGCGGATGTACCTGGAAACAAAGGAGTATTTAGCTCAATTTTAATAATATCCTTACCAAAAGTTCGATTCCATGAGATAGCTCGATATTCATCATCCACAACACTAAAAATTTCCGTCTTACCCCGGTCTTTTTCTTTAGCTAAATGAAGGCTCTTTTTAAATTCCTCGGCAAATCGTTTAGCGAGAGCGGTACTCTTGTCGGAATAAGCGTTTGCCCAATCATTAAAATAGAGTACGTTCAGGGTGTCCTGCGAATCATTAATGTATTCAAATTCCTGTTGAATATTTATTTCCCTGGTTTCGGACTCCAAAGAGGCTTTTAGGTTGTTTTTGTGTTGCGCATAAATACCACTAAAACCTAATATGAAATACAGGTTAGCAGTTACTGTTAATAAACTTGGAATGCGCTTTAGAAACATAAATGAATTAGAAATTTGGACTCAGGGTATGACCTTTATAGAACGCATCAATAATTTCTACAACCTCTTTCTCGGTATCTACAATACGTATTAAATCGAGGTCCGTCTTACTAATATTTCCTGCATTTAGCATTGTACTTTTAATCCACTCTATCAATCCTTTCCAAAAAGATATTCCGACCAGTATGATGGGAAATTTACCAATTTTATTTGTTTGAATTAGCGTAATGGCTTCGAAGAGTTCATCAAGCGTACCAAATCCTCCAGGTAATACTACAAATGCTTGTGAGTATTTTACAAACATTACCTTTCGCACAAAGAAATAATCAAAATCCATGCTCTTATCATCATCAATGTAGGGGTTGTCATGTTGTTCAAAAGGAAGATCTATATTAAGCCCAACAGAGGTTCCTCCAGACAAATGAGCTCCTTTATTTCCAGCTTCCATAATACCGGGGCCACCGCCTGTAATAATGCCATAACCAGCTTCCGATACTTTTTTGGCAACATTAACAGTAAGTTGATAATATTTGGCATCCTCTTTGGTCCTGGCAGAACCAAAAATTGTAACACAAGGGCCAATTGCGCTCATTTTTTCAAAACCGTTTACAAACTCGCCCATTATTTTAAAAATGGCCCATGAATCATTGGTTTTAATTTCATTCCATCCCTTATGATGCTTCTCTTTCCTCATATTTTTATTTTTTTGTCACTTACTGGTTAATCGCATAAAGCTATACATTTAACCACGAACTTCAATTTTCGGTTTTTTTGAACTAAATTCCTTGTTAAGGTAAAATGCCGTATAACTTTTATCATCCTTGGCTACTTCTTCAGGAGAACCTGCAGCAACTATCATGCCGCCTCCACGGCCTCCTTCATAACCTACATCTATAATATAATCAGCCATTTTTATGACATCCATGTTATGTTCAATTATCACAATGGTGTTTCCTTTATTTACTAATTTATTTAAAACTTCCATGAGCACCCTGATATCCTCAAAATGAAGTCCGGTTGTAGGTTCATCCAAAATATAGAAAGTGTTTCCGGTATCTCGTTTAGATAATTCGGTTGCAAGTTTTACCCGTTGTGCTTCTCCTCCTGAAAGAGTTGTTGACTGCTGTCCTAATGAGATATAACCAAGTCCAACATCCTGAATAGTCTTTAGCTTTCTATAAATTTTTGGTATTTGGTCGAAAAAGGCTACTGCTTCGTCAATGGTCATTTCAAGGATGTCCGCAATAGATTGTCCTTTATATCTTATTTCCAAAGTCTCCCTGTTAAATCGTTTACCATTACAGGTTTCACATTCAACATATACGTCGGGAAGAAAGTTCATCTCTATTACCCTCAATCCACCTCCCTGACAAGTTTCGCATCTGCCACCTTTTACATTAAAACTAAATCGGCCTGGTTTATAACCCCTTATAGCTGCTTCAGGTGTTTTAGCAAAAAGGGAACGTATTTCACTAAAAACACCGGTATAGGTCGCCGGATTAGATCTAGGCGTTCTTCCAATTGGAGACTGGTTAATATCTATTACCTTATCAATGTTTTCAAGACCTCTAATATCTGTATATGGCATGGGTTTTTTAACACCATTGAAATAATGGGCGTTCATAATTGGATAAAGTGTTTCGTTGATTAGTGTTGATTTACCGCTACCTGAAACACCCGTCACTGCAATCATTTTACCTAAAGGGAATTCAACCGATATATTCTTTAAATTATTACCTGTACAGCCTCTCAAACTTATACTTTTTCCATTCCCTTTTCTCCTTTTGGCAGGAATAGGAATTTCCTTTTCTCCTGTTATAAATTGGGAGGTTAAAGTATGTTGTTCAATGAGTTCAGCTGGTGTTCCTTCTGAGATTATTTCGCCTCCGTGTTTTCCTGCCTGGGGACCTATATCAATTACATGATCCGCATTTTCAATCATATCACGGTCGTGTTCCACTACAATTACAGAATTTCCAATATCCCTAAGTGATTCCAATGATTTGATTAGGCGATTGTTGTCACGCTGATGCAAGCCAATACTGGGTTCATCCAATATATATAGAACCCCTACCAACTGGGATCCTATTTGTGTTGCCAACCTTATCCGTTGTGCTTCACCTCCTGAAAGTGACTTAGAGCTTCGGTTCAGTGATAAATAATCAAGGCCTACATCTAACAAAAACTTAATTCTCGACTTAATCTCTTTTATGATCTCCTCGGCGATCTTTCTTTGATTTCCTTCCATCTTGGAATCAAGTTGATCAAAAAAACGGGCGAGATCAGAAATATCCAACTGACACAAATCTGCTATATTCTTATCGTCAATTTTATAATTGAGGGATTCTATTTTTAACCTTGAACCATTACAACTGGGGCAGGCTCTTTTATCCATAAAATCTCTGGCCCAACGCTTAATTGATGTAGAATCTGCCTGATGGTACTGAGTTTTTATAAAATTTGCAATACCCTCATAGTCTATGTGGTATAGTCTTTTTACACCGAGGGTTTTAGAATCAACTTCAAACTGTTCAGAGCCTCCATATAGTATAGTCTTAAGTGCTTCATCCGGAATTATTGATATGGCATCCGATAGTTCAAATTCATATCGTTTGGCTATAGTTTCTAATTGCTTAAATGCCCATGAACTTTTATATTCACCAAGGGGTGCAATACCACCTGATTGAATAGATAATTTTTTATTCGGAAAAATTTTGTTTTCATTTACTTCGAAGACATGCCCCAGGCCATTGCAGTCATTGCACATGCCTTTAGGAGAATTAAAAGAAAAGGTATTAGGTTCAGGTGTCGGGTATGAAATACCGGTACTAGGGCACATTAAGTCCCTGCTGAAATATCTCGGGATTGCTTCACCTTCTTCAAGAACCATTAAAACATTATCTCCACTATACATGGCCGTATTTATAGATTCGGAAAGCCTTTTATTCAAATTTTCATTATCATCAATTTTCAGACGGTCTATGACGATTTCAATATCATGGGTTTTATATCTATCCACCTTCATTCCTTTGGTGATATCCATAATCTTACCATCTACCCTTACTTTCACAAAGCCTTGTTTTCCAATTTGCTCAAAAAGTTCGCGATAATGCCCTTTTCTAGATTTAATTACGGGGGCCAGGATGTTTACTCTTTTTGCAAAATAAGCTTCGTTAATAAGCTCCTTAATTTTATCATCATTATAGCTTACCATTTTTTCACCTGTATTATAGCTATAAGCGTCAGAGGCCCTGGCAAACAGTAACCTAAGAAAATCGTAAACTTCTGTAATTGTTCCTACTGTAGAACGTGGTGATTTGGAGGTGGTTTTCTGCTCTATTGCAATAACAGGAGACAGGCCATCAATTTTATCTACGTCGGGACGCTCGAGGCCTCCCAAAAACTGTCTTGCATAAGAAGAAAAGGTTTCTATATAACGACGCTGGCCTTCAGCGTAAATAGTATCGAAAGCCAATGAAGATTTGCCACTTCCTGAAAGCCCGGTTATTACAACCAGTTTTTCTCTTGGGATGGTAACGTCAATATTTTTTAAATTATGAACACGGGCTCCCTTGACTTCAATATTCTCCTCGTAATTTATCATTGAATTAGACAAAGTTGCAAAGGTACGTTTTTGAGGACTAAAAAGGAAGTGCGGTTTATTTTGATATTGTTTAAAGGTCGTAAATAAGCTATTGCGAAATACCTTCTTGCTGTACTATTAAAACAAAAACAATGATTCTATACAGCTTCTTTATCTTGCTGATATTTCCTTCGCCGTTTAGGTAATTTATGGGTATGTAATTTATTGGAGATTACAGATTTAATAGAATTGTTGACAAAATAAGTATTCCACAATTCAATAACACTAATTGAACTAGTTTGAATAAGATTATTTAATGATCTGGCATTAGCCATTATGTCTTTTGAATCTAATGACATTAATTGAATTGTATGAAGGTTAAAATAAAGACCGTAGTTCCGCTTTATGTCGTAAATAATCCATTGCCTGTCGCTGAAATTAGATCTAAAGTGTTTTGAAACAAGCGGTAATATGTCAAACTCGGGTTCCACAATAATAAAGTGAACGCCATCTGTAGAGACATTGAATTTCATAAAGGCCTCCAGCTGATTTTTTTTTCTACTTACCATATTTGCTAAATGATTTATCCTAAAAACCATATCATCAGTTAAGTCCACATGATTGGGTGACCCTTTGGCAACTATTTTTTGAATATATGAATAAAGTAATTGTTCAATTCCAACTGTCTCACTTAAAAAAGCAAAATAAATATTTTTCATTGCGTTATTACTTCTTTGACTAATACCATTCCAGACCCGTTTAGCTTTGTGTACTTGTGTTAAAATAATTTGCGTTTCAGTAAACAGGCCTTTTTGAACCTGATTTTTTCTTTGAATGTCAACAACATTGATTTTTTGCTCAAATGCAGTAAATATGGCAGTTAAAAACCCATTAAAACTCCCGTCGTACAGCAATATTTTTTCTTTTTCCATAACTTCTAGAATAGGCTTAATTGTTTGCTAATTGATTTCTGTGAAATATTTTTCGATGCCTTTTGTTTAATCTTTGACAGTTTCTTTTCTTTTTTAATTTCTCTGGCACCGCTTGTATATAAGCCGTCATTTAACCCACTTTGTGCCCAGAGGCTAAGTTTTTTAGTAATAATTTTGTCTAACATGTCCAAGTTCATTTGTATATATTCCAAAAATATGGAAAAAATCCTAAATTAGGAAATAATCCGAAAATATTTTGGAAATAATCCAAATTTTGTATATTTGAGAATCCTGAAAAAGGAAATTTTCCAAAATAGGATTAGGTGAGGTATTAATAAATGTTGTGATAGATAAGAAAACGGTTTTTAAACACAAACTTAAGTAGAGGACAGAAAAAATAAGAAAATAACTATGGAAAATGAACTAACCATAAAACGATTTATTGAGATTAGACGAGATTTGGGATATACACAAGCCGAATTTGCAGGTATGCTGGGTATACCTAACACTACAGCTGATATAGAACGTGGACGTACCAAACTTTCTGGAAAGGTTGTCGTTGAATTGTTAAAACAATTTAATGTGAACCCGTTATGGTTATTTGGCGATAGCAACAATCAACATTTAAATTATTCCGGTACCAGTGTTATCCCAAAAGTTGTAACTGTCGATTCTTCAGATAAGGACAATATGATTTTGGTTAATGCAAAGGCAGCCGCGGGATATCCTCAAAACATTCAAGACACAAGTTGGTACAAGCAATTGCCTGCTTTTGATCTCCCACTTCCCGAATTCAGGAATGCCACTTACAGGGGCTTTCAGGTTGAAGGTGATAGTATGTTGCCTAATCTGCAGCCTGGCGAATGGGTATTAGCTAAGGCGATTGAGGGACTGGATGATATAAATCCCAATAAGATGTATGTAGTGGTACTCCATGATGCAGTACTCGTTAAGAAGATTGAGAAATTGCCGGGGAATTCAAAGATGCTTTTAATATCACTTAACGAAATTTATCCACCTTATGAAATAGAAGCAGAACAGGTACAGGAACTTTGGCAAGTAAGTAGTAAAATAACCTTTGGGGTAGATGCTACAACAGAAAAAGGTTTGCTAAGGCAGTTGCAGGAATCTATGGAAGAGTTAAAAAATCAACTAAAGAAATAACCATTCAAAAATGGGATTTTAAATTTAAAAAGAATCGTAAAACCAAGCTTTCTAAGCCCTAATATCCTACTGCCGTATCATCCCCTCGTTTATCTGCGCCTCCTTCAAGGCTGCCATCCGGTAAAACCAATATAGCATCCACTTTCCCCAGAATAGGTGTGGGTTTCTCATTAATATGGTAACCTTTGGATTTTAATTCAATTTTTAGTGCATCTGAAAATCCTTCTGTCTCAAAAACGATATGATCCGGTAGCCATTGGTGATGAAATCTAGGAGCGTTTACAGATTCTTGCATACTCAAATTAAATTCGTAAGTGTTTAGAATTGTTTGTGCAACGGCTGTAATTATTGTAGATCCCCCGGGAGAACCGACAACCATCCAAAGCTCACCGTCTTTTTCAACAATAGTTGGGGTCATTGAACTTAGCATTCGTTTCTCGGCCTCTATACTATTGGCTTCAGCTCCAATAAGACCAAACATATTGGGTACCCCTGGTTTAGCACTAAAATCATCCATTTCATTATTTAGGAAGAACCCTAATTCATCACAATAGAGTTTGGAACCGTATGCACCGTTTAAGGTTGTTGTTACAGAAACAGCATTTCCCATCTGGTCAACAATGGAATAATGAGTAGTCTCATTACTTTCTATAATTTCCACTTTACCGTGCTGTACTTCGCTGGAGAGGGTGGCTGCATCAAATGAAAAGTTCTCCATACGGGCATGTAAATACTTCTTGCTCAATAAAACATCCAGAGGAATTACTACAAAATCTGGATCGCCAAGGAAGAAGTTCCTGTCAGCATAAGCCCGTCTTGCCGCCTCAGTGAACAATTGAATTGATTTAGCCGAATTATGACCAAAGTCGGAGATGTCATAAGGTTCAATCATCTCAAAAATTTGATTAATCGTTACCCCGCCACTGCTTGGTGGGCTCATTGAAATTATCCTTAAGTCCTTGTAATTGAATACAACTGGTTGTCGCCATTTGGCCTCATACTTGGTCAGATCTTCTTCAGTTACATAACCGCCTTTTTCCTGAATAAATCTTGCGAGTATTTTGGCAGTTTCTCCTTTGTAAAATTCATCCCTTCCGTTTATTGCTATTCTCCTTAAAGTATTAGCAAGGGCAGGATATCTTAGCGTATCTCCGGCATCACATTTATTGTAAAACAATGTATTATCTCCATTCACACTTCTAATCTGATCCCAATACTTATCTAACCTGTCGGCCTGTTTTGAAGTTACCTCAACCCCTTGATCAACTAGTTTTATAACCGGTTCTATAATATCTTTTATTGGTAAACTGCCAAATTTATCATGAACTTCAAAGATACCGGCTATAGTTCCTGGTACGCCAGTGCCACTTGCCCCGAGGGTGCTTTTTCCGGGAATAACATTCCCAAGAGAATCCAGATACATATCTTTATGTGCGGCCAAAGGTGCCTTTTCGCGATAATCAAGGGCTCCTATATTGCCATCATTTTTGCGGTAAACCATAAATCCACCCCCACCAAGGTTTCCTGCAAAAGGATATGCGACTGCCAGTGCAAGTTCTGTTCCAACCATTGCATCAAAAGCATTTCCTCCTTTTTGAAGTATGTCTGTTCCAATTTTTGAGGCTTCTTCGCGTGCAGATACTACCATGGCATTTTTGGTTACCAGACCGGTTGGTAGTGCGGGTTGTTTTTTACATTGTACAAGTGCGAGAAATCCAAGAAGAAGAATTAGTATTCGCATAAGGCTATATATTTTTGTTTAGAAAAGGAAACAAGTTCATTAAAAAACGCTGTAAATTCTACCTCAAATGCGTCATAGTGCTTTTCAAGATCTATAATGGCATAATTCATTTTACTTTTATTATTTGTTCTCCTGTTCATTCCACTTAAAACTCTGCTAATGCCTTCCATTTGCGCATAGTTGAGAAGCCAATTATCGCTTATCATATAAGGTATCATTCGTTTGGTGCCATCAGGTAAGACGGCCATATTATCTTCCAGTAAATCATAAAACTGTTCAACAAACATTTCTAAGGGCGTATCAGAATATTGTTTCCAATTTTTGGCCAGAAAGTGGTCATAAAAAATGTCGACTATCACCCTGCTATAGTGACTGTAATTCTGGTGTAATCTTTTACTGCTTACTCTGACTATGGGATGTGCGTCTGTATAAGTATCTATTTCACGATGCAATAGGATTCCTTTTTGTATTCTATCCGGAAGGTGTTTGTATTTGTTTCCTCTTATGCTGTCCGCAATGAAATTACCAATGGTTATTTCGTCATCTCCAAAGGAGAGATATATATGTGCTAAAAAATTCATTCACCACGAATATAATCTTCGCAACTGAATTTACAAATTAGGAGAGCATGATAATTATTAAGACATGTATATTTGCAAAAACTATTTAGAATTCTATGACATTAATAAAATCAATTTCAGGCATAAGAGGTACCATAGGTGGGAAGCCTAGCAATAATCTCACTCCCATTGATACCGTTAAATTTGCAGCAGCTTATGGTACTTGGCTAAAAAGTTATTCCAAATCAGATAATTTAAAGGTAGTTGTAGGGAGGGATGCCCGTATTTCAGGAGAAATGATTCAGAATTTAGTAGTATCTACTTTGGTCGGACTGGGAATAGATGTTATAGATCTTGGTTTGTCTACCACACCTACTGTGGAAATAGCGGTTCCGTTGGAAAAGGCCAGTGGCGGTATTATTCTTACTGCAAGTCACAATCCAAAACAATGGAATGCATTAAAACTATTAAACGAAAAAGGCGAGTTTCTTGATGCAGCCCAAGGGGCAATTATTCTTGAATTGGCGGTAAAAGAAGATTTTATTTTTTCTGAAGTCGATCAACTTGGAACTATTACCCACAATGATGCCTATATAGATATTCATATAAATGAAGTTCTTAATTTGCCATTAATTGACGCAGACACCATTAAAAAAGCCAAATTTAAGGTAGTAGTGGATGGCGTAAATTCTACGGGTGGCATTGCTATTCCTAAATTACTAGAATCTTTAGGAGTGGAAGTCATTAAGTTGTATTGTGATCCTACCGGACATTTTCCGCATAATCCTGAACCTTTGAAAGAACATTTGGCAGATATCTGTGAGCTTGTGCAAAAGGAAAAAGCCGATTTTGGCATTGTAGTTGACCCGGATGTAGATCGTTTGGCATTCATTAGTAATGACGGTGAAATGTTTGGAGAAGAATATACCTTAGTGGCTTGTGCAGACTATGTTCTAGGGAAAACAAAGGGAAACACGGTTTCCAATTTATCTTCTTCAAGGGCCCTAAGGGATATTACTCTGAAGCATAAAGGAAACTATGAAGCAGCATCTGTTGGAGAAGTAAATGTAGTGAAGAAAATGAAGGCCAATAATGCCATCATTGGAGGAGAGGGCAATGGGGGAATTATCTATCCTGAAAGCCATTACGGACGAGACTCTCTCGTTGGTACCGCCTTATTTTTAATGCTTATGGCAGAGAAAGGAGGTACTGTAAAGGAATTGCGTGACAGTTATCCAAGTTACTATATGAGCAAAAATAAAATTCAACTAACCCCGGAACTTGATGTTGATGAGATCTTAGTTTCTATGGAAAAAAAATATAGTAACGAGGAAGTCTCAACAATTGATGGGGTAAAAGTAGACTTTCCAGAGAATTGGGTGCATTTGAGGAAATCCAACACAGAACCAATAATACGAATATATACAGAGGCTAAGACGCAAATAGAAGCCGATTCTCTGGCTGATAGAATAATAGGCGAGATTAGAGAAATTGCGGGGATCTAATTTAGTAGGCTTCGTCGGGATTAGAGATATTTTTCAGGCACTTTATCTCTGTGTTTCCACCGCCTGTGTGTCCAAAGATAATAAGCGGGATTCTGGATAATTTCTTCCTCGGTTAGCTTTAGGAACTGATTGGTAATTTCATACTCTTCAGTTTTACTACCTTCCAGTGCAATGGGAATAAATTCGGTCTCGTAATAGCCTCGTTTAACTTTAGATACTTTGGCAAACACTACGGCGTGGTCATACTTTCTTGCGAGTACTTCCGGACCATTAAAAACAGGGACGGTAATATTCATAAATTTGGTCCAGTATTGTGCCAAGTGTGCTTGTGGCGATTGATCACTTACAATCCCATATACACCTTTTATGTCATTTTGATGATTTCGTGCCATGGTTATAACCGTCTCTTTCTGAGAAATCGGGGTTGTACTCCATATCGCACGGATTTTTTTTATCAGGCGATCAAAATAAACGTTACCAATATTTTGATATATCGCAAATCCTTTTGACTTTACATAACGATTTACGATGATACTCCATTCCCAATTCCCATAATGAGGAAACATGACCAAAATACTTCGTTTTTTTTCCACTTCAAGAAGTAAATCAATATTGGGCAAGGCATAGCGTTTTTTTAACTCTTCTTCGCCGATATTCAAGGTTTTGATGGTTTCCAGGAACATATCACACATATGTTTATAAAATGCCTTTTGAATCTTTTTAATCTCCTTATCACTTTTATTAGGGAAAACAAGGCTCAAATTATTATTAACCACTTTTTTTCGGTAACCTATAATACGATATACCAGAACATAGACTATATCTGAAAAAAAGTAGAATAACCTATAGGGGAGTATAGATATGAACCATAAAAAGGGATAGGCAAGAATATAAAGCAGAAGTTGCATGCGTAAAATAAATATGGGCAAATATAGCTATATTTGGCGCTTAATTAAATTGATATTTTTATGAATATGCATCTTGCAACGATCGCAATAATGGCTGTAAATGTTTTGATATCCCTAAAAGGTTTTAACGATGTTGTGTTTTTCGATCGCTATAAGTTTGTAATTGGAGCAATAAAGGCGGGTCAACGTGATAGAGTAGTAACTTCAGGATTTCTGCATGTAGATTTTTCCCATCTCTTCATGAATATGTTTACCCTGTATTTCTTTGCCCCGGTGGTAATTAACTGGTTTGGCTGGGAAAAATTTTTAATTATTTATTTTGTTAGCCTTATAGCCGGAAGTTTACTAGCCTTGTTTTTTCATAAAGATGAACCTTTTTATAGCGCTGTGGGCGCAAGTGGTGCTGTAACCGGGATATTATATGCAGCGATATTATTACAACCTGATATGCAGCTGGGAATTATGTTTATACCAATTCCTATACCCGCATATATGCTGGGTCTTGCCTATATGTTATACTCTATATATGGAATGAAAAAGCGCTTGGGTAATATTGGACATACTGCTCACTTTGGCGGCGCTATTGGAGGATATGCAACAACATTACTTTTTAAACCCGACCTTATTATTACTGATACCTTAATGGTAATACTTCTGGCTATCCCAATAATAATTCTATTTGTTCTTGAGAAACTAGGTAAAATTTAAATAACCCTGTACAATAAGTAAGGATAAACCTATATCTACTATAGAAAAAATTATTTGGCAGTTTATATATTACTGCTTATCGAAAAAACACCTGGTATTACATACCTTTTTCGTTCTTTTGTCGTTAGTTAATTGCCCAAATTAATTTAAAATACCTACTTATGTTTAAAAGAGTCCCCTATTTACTTATGGTCTCAATGGTCCTTTTTATATCCTGTAATGACGAAACTACCGTATTCGTTGACGAACAGCAGGAGAATCTCATCCTTGAAAACGATTTAGTAAAGTTAAGCAGTAGTATCAATTTCGAAAATTCCGGAGTACTGGAGATTTTTGAAGATGAGCAAAACACAAACAAACAATTTTCTTCCGCCAAGGCGGATGAAGCAGGAGATTATCCTATTACACTTGTTGCCCAGGTAAGTCCGCCAAGCTATGGAGGAAGTACTATTTTGACGGCTTCACATGTCGATGTGGATGGAGATTACGCATATGTTTCTTATAATTTAGCAGGCGAAGATTATTTTGGAGCCATTGATATTATAAATGTCGCTGATCCTCATAATCCAGTAGTAACCTCACGACTAATCTATTTAAATTCTGATATTAACTCATTACAATATTCAGATGGGTATCTATATGCAGTTGGGGGTCTTAATAAAGAGGCTTCTTTAACTGCTTCGTCAAGTTCTTTTGTGACTAAAATACGAATCAATGCCGGAGGTACTATGGATTTAGGCGCCGGTATACTTTATGGATACCAACCTGGTGATAATGCAACAGATATACATGTAGATGGGAACGAAGTCTATGTTTCCAGTGGAAAAGATGGATCTGTTACTATATATGATGCAAAAGATTTTGATGTTAAAAAGGAAGAATTATTTTCAGACCTCCGGTCACTGGCGTTCGACAATAATAAAGTGGCCTTGTTGGATGCTGGCTTTGGCTTGCGCATTTTAGATGATAATTTAAAGACTAAAAAAGAAATACCTATCAATTCAGATTTTGGGGCATATACCAAAAGAACAGTTGATTTTATAGATGATAAAATTGTTGTAGCAGAAGGAAGCAAGGGAGTTGGATTATATTCATATAGTTCAGGTACCCGGCTGCAGTACATACCAATAAGTATCGACCCCAATAACACAGCAACGGGAGACGTGGTTAATAATGCAGTTGCTTTTAACAAGGATATAATATTTATGGCCAATGGTGGTGCCGGACTTTCCTTATCTGAAGACAGAGGACCTAGTGCTGCACCTTATGGAGTAATACAGATTAATGGTTCCGTTAATTATGTGGAATCCCAGGGGGATTATGCTTTTGCCGCTTCAGGAGCGGAAGGTTTACAGATCATAAAACTCAATAGATTGTCCCAAAGCCTGGCGGCGACATGTGCAACACTCCCGGAATATAGTGGGGCCAGTAAATTAGTTATTAATGCAGGACAGGATATTGCCTTTAGAGGAGCAAAGAGATTTAACTCTATCCAGGTAGAAGGATCTTTATTAATGTGCGGTTCCTGGACGGTAGTGAATGATGTGGATATTAAAAAGGATAGTGGTCTTTTAGAAATGAATGGCAACCTTTTAGTTGGTAGTAACAGGAAAAAGAAAGAAATTAAAATTGAAGAAGGTGCGACTTTACGAATAGAAGGAGATCTCACCATTTATGGGGACTTAGATTTAAAAGATGGCGCCACCATAGAATTCTTAGGTACAGATTCTGTAGTCAATATTTTTGGTGAAGTTAAAATCGGGGATAACGTTACCATAGGCGGTGAATTCGACGATGTGCAGAATAAGTTTTAAAGAATTATTGGATTAAATGAAAAAGCCCTGATGTTCAAAACATCAGGGCTTTTTATTATTCAAAATTTCTTTTTACTGAAGGAGTTCACTAATTTTATTTTCTAGGGCGATCCCCCTTAAATCTTTAGCGATTATCACTCCATTTTCATCCAGGATGAATGTTGCAGGTATTGCTCTAACATTATAAAGTTCGGCTATTTCATCAAAATATTGAACATTAGAAACATGGCTCCATACTAAACCATCATCTTCAATTGCTCTAGTCCAGTCTTCAGCACGTCTGTCTAAAGAAACTCCAAGAATATTCAGGCCCTTGTCATGGTATTTGTTATAAACCTGAACTACATTGGGATTCTCCGCTCTACAGGGCTTACACCATGCCGCCCAAAAATCTACTATCGTTACTTTTCCTAAAACATCATTGAGAGCCAATTCATCACCAGTAGGGGTTGGAGCAGAAAAATTTGGTGCTTTGGTACCAATTGAAGTACTTGCTAGTTTATCAAGTTTACTCTTAATTCGTTGCCCAACAACAGTTTCCTTAATATTAGGGCTGAGGGAATCATACAAATCCTTAATTTCATTTTCGGGAAGTGTTTTTGTTGTCAATACTTTTTCAATTATCAAGGCAGAAATTAGAGCCTCTGGATTTTCTTTGGCAAATTTTAGTTCGAAAGTTTTGGCCTCTTCCTGTAATTCGAAATATTCATCTCTTAAAGATGCCATCGAAGCCGTATCCTGTATGGCAGTAGCATTCTTCATCTCGTCAGACATTGATCTTGCCTTTTGAGCCAGACTTCTTGATTCCTCAAGAAAATCCGCGAATAAGTCATTCTGTAAAGTGCCTTTAATTTTGGCGAATGCCAAGCTGTCTTTTTGCGCACTTACCTCAATATTTCCATTTTCAATAACCACCGGAATATTTCCTCGTACACTGTTAACTAATAAATAATGAAGCTCCGGCATTGCAGAAGAGCCGGTAAAGGTAAACTTTCCGTTTTCTAACAAAGCAGTGTCCACTTCAATTAACTGATTGACTTCGTCAGTTTTTTTAAGAAAGACCTGTGTTCCGTTCTCCATTTCACCACTAAGGGTACCTTCCAGTTTAAATCCATCGGGAGAGGTGTTGCATGCTATAAGTGTGCCTAATAGCAATGCCGACAATACGAATTTTTTCATCATTTTTCAAATAAGATGTGCAAAGGTAATTATATATAACAGAATAAAAAAAGCCCTTATACATAAGGTTATGTTAAGGACATTTAAAAAGATAGGGTATTGTTTTAGAATTGATAGCGTATCCCCAATGCAATATCAAAGTCAAAAGTATCTGAAAAATCATTATAACCCAATATACCAAGCTCGGGCCTTAAATCAAAGGATAACAACAGGGGGATATCAAAGTTATATTCTACCCCAACATTTCCGGCTATCAATACAAAAAGTCCTCCATCAGGAGTAAATGGTTCATTAGTACCATCCCCGGGAACCGGGTCAAAATTCGCGCTTCCAAATCCTGCGCCTGCGCCATAGAACCAGTTAAAATTACCATCTATATGGCGCACCCATTCATAAAAACCAGTTATTTTAAAAGCGTTATATTCCCTGCTGTCTCTCCATCCCATATTTAATTCCAATCTGTGATATCTACTCAATAACCTTTGATATGAAATTTCTGCGCCAAAGCCATCACTGTCGCCAAGACGAAGGCCAATGGCATTATCGGAAATTTCTTGTGCGCTAATTGAAATTGTAAAAAGACATGCTAATAGGAAAACCGGATTTAAAATTTTCATATGTTCTGATTTTAGTTTAGGTTTAAAATCGCTCTCAGCTAATAAAAACTTAATTTTGTACTTAAAATTGTTCAAGATTGGATAAAAATCCTTTAATAGATCTTCGGGGTAGCCTCGATGGCACTTTACATATTGATAAGCTATCCAGGTCCCTGTATGCAACTGATGCTTCAGTATACAGAAAAGTACCATTGGGTGTTGCCTTTCCCAAAGATGAAAATGACATTATTAAACTAATTCTTTTTGCAAAACAACATCGTGTTGGGCTAATACCCAGAACTGCCGGTACATCACTAGCCGGACAATGCGTTGGTGATGGTATAGTTGTTGACGTATCCAAACATCTGACTAAAATTCTGAAACTGGATTCGAAGGGAAAATCTGTCACAGTTCAGCCTGGGGTAATCAGAGATGAACTTAATGAAAATCTCAAAGAGTATGGTTTGTTTTTCGGACCAAATACATCAACCTCTAACCGCTGTATGATTGGAGGAATGGTGGGAAATAATTCGTGTGGGACAACATCTATTCAATATGGGGTAACACGAGATAAAATCATTTCTTTAAAAACAATACTTTCAGATGGTTCCCGGGCAACATTTGAATCCATTACACCGGTGGAATACAGAAAAAAAATGGGTTTGAATACCCTAGAAGGGTCCATATACAGGCAATTGTTTAACGAGTTACAAAACAAAGAGATACAGCAAAATATTAAAGAAGAATTTCCAAAAGACAGTATTCATAGAAGAAATACCGGCTACTCAGTAGATGAATTATTGCATAGTAGCCTTTTTGGTGGTACCGAGGATGAAATTAATATTTGCAAACTGTTAAGCGGAAGCGAAGGAACTCTTGCCTTTACAACGGAAATCACTTTACAATTAGATGATAGTCCCCCTCCAATTGCGGCTATGGTCGTCACACACTATAAAACCCTTGAAGATTGTCTCCAAGATGTAGTTCCTGTTATGAAGCATAATTTGCATCTATGCGAAATGATGGATAAAGTGATTTTGGATTGCACAAAAAATAATAGGGAACAATTGTCCAACCGCTTCTTTGTTGAAGGGGATCCAGCTGCTTTATTAATGTTGGAGATAAAAGATAATTCGGAAGAAGGTCTTGAAGCTAATTTGGATAAACTCCTAAAAACGATAAAGGCTTCCGGACTGAGCTATGCTAATCCTATTCTGAGAGGAAACGATATTAATAAAGCCATTGCATTGAGAAAAGCAGGTCTTGGCCTTTTAGGAAATATGGTGGGGGATAGGAAGGCTGTGGCATGTATAGAGGACACGGCGGTTTCTTTGGATGATTTAAAAGACTTTATCGGAGAATTCACAAGGATAATGAAAGACTATGGCCAGGATGCAGTCTATTATGCTCATGCAGGTGCAGGGGAGTTACATTTAAGGCCTATTCTGAATTTAAAACAAGCAGAGGACGTTTCACTTTTCAGGGCAATTACAACCGATGTTGCTAAACTCACCAAAAAATATGGGGGATCATTTAGCGGGGAACATGGGGATGGAATTGTTAGAGCGGAATTTATTCCAATGATGCTTGGAGAGGAGAATTATGAATTGCTTACCCGGATAAAATCTTATTTTGATCCTGATCATATTTTTAATCCTGGGAAAATAGTGGATGCCTATCCTATGGATGAATCTTTGCGGTACGAAATAGAACGCAAAGAACCCGATATCAATACACTTCTTGACTTCACAGACAGTGAAGGAATATTAAAAGCTGCAGAAAAATGTAATGGGAGCGGGGATTGCAGGAAAACCCATAAAGCGGCCGGGGGGATGTGTCCCAGTTATCATGCGACAAAGAATGAAAAAGATACGACCAGAGGACGAGCAAATGCACTTCGCGAAGTACTTACGAATTCGGTCGAAACAAACCGTTTTGATTCCGATGAACTAAAAGAAGTCTTTGACCTCTGTTTAAATTGCAAAGCCTGTGCCAGTGAATGTCCGAGCAATGTTGATGTTTCCACCCTAAAAGCTGAGTTTTTATATCAATATCAGGAAGCCAATGGGTATAAATTTAGAAATAAACTGTTCGCATTTAATACAAGGTTGAATGCTTTAGGAAGTATAGCTCCCAAAATAACAAATGCAATTTATAATTCAAAAATACTTAGCTTTCCGATAAAGAAGTTTTCAGGAATTGCGACTGAAAGAACCTTACCTAATGTTTCAAATATTAATTTAAATAATTATCTTCAAAGAGCTTATAAACAATCAGTTACTAAAGATAAAAAGGTACTCTTATTTATAGATGAATTTACGCGATATCTGGATACCGGGGTTGGTAAGGATGCAATAGATTTGTTACATGGATTGGGGTATGAGGTAGGTCTCTTTCAGGGTGAAAGTGGTAGAGCACTTATTTCAAAAGGATTTTTAAATGAAGCTAAAAAACAGGCAGCAAAAAATATCGGGTCATTGTACGAATATGCAAAGCTGGGTATACCAATTCTTGGAATAGAGCCATCGGCAATCCTAACCTTCAGAGATGAATATAAAAGGTTTCACTTCAATTCGGACAAAGTTGAAGCTATAGCCAAATATTCTTTTCTTATTGAGGAATTCTTGTCCGATGAGATAAGAAATGGAACCATACAGAAAGAACAATTTACTAAATCGTCTGCAACAATTAAAATTCACAATCACTGTCATCAAAAGGCTTTATCTGATCAAAAAGTGACTTTTGATATATTAAATCTTCCGGAAAATTATAAGGTTAGTATTATAGCTTCCGGCTGTTGCGGCATGGCAGGATCCTTTGGCTACGAAAAAGAGCATTATAATACAAGCATGCAAATTGGAGAGTTAAAACTCTTTCCATCAATAAGAAAATCTGATGAGAACGTAATTATTTCTGCTAACGGAACCAGTTGCAGGCATCAGATTTTTGATGGTACAAGAAGACAAGCCCAACACCCCGTAACTATTTTAAAAAAGGCATTATGCACCAATTGATTTGTCTTCTTTTTCGGGAGGTTTTTGTTTTGAGGCTAGTGACTTTTCAAAGGAGGTAATTATTCCTGTTAATTCCATTGACTTTAATTCTTCATCTGCAAAAAAAGGCAAAAGTTTGTCGTGGCTGTAGTTATAGATTTTCCATCGCTTAAATGAATATTCCAAAGCACTGAGGTTTTCAACCCAATCACCGGAATTAAGATAAGTACATTTTCCGTTTTTTGTCTCAATTATTTCCTTTTTGGGGTGGTGAATATGTCCACATATTACATAGTCATAACCTTTGGCTATAGCCGTTTCAATTGCTGTTCGTTCAAAATCGTCAATATATTTTACAGCATTTTTTACACTATTTTTTATTTTTTTGGCCATTGAATATCTTTCTTTCCCAAGTTTAGTAAAGAACCAATTTAATATTCTGTTTAAATGCAGTAAGAGATCGTAACCATATCCACCTGGTTTAGCAAGCCATTTTGCGTATCGAATTGAAATATCAAAAACGTCTCCATGAAAAAACCAGGCTTTTTTGCCATCTAATTCTAAAATTAACTTGTCTTGTATACTGAAGTTCCCTATAGACGTATAGCTAAACTTACGCAACATATCGTCATGATTTCCGGTTATATAAATGACTTCGGTACCATTTGAAGCCATACATATAATTTTTTTTAGAATCCTCAAATGGGACGCAGGAAAGTAGTGATTGTTAAATTGCCAGATATCAACAATATCCCCGTTTAGAACTAATTTTTTAGGTTCTATACTGCTTAGATAAGCCATTAATTCTTCCGCATGGCAGTCAAAGGCGCCTAAATGCACATCAGAAATTACCACCAGATCTATACTCCGCTTTTTCAAGGGGTAGGATTTATTTAATTGTAAAATTAAACCCATTGGTCTAATAGTATTTTAAGGTAAAGTCACTATTGTATCATGCGAAGGTTAAGTTTTGCATAGATATACGACCATTTGTTACCTTAATATTAACTGGGCACGCGTTTTGGTTTCCGTTCATTTAACATATATCTTTGGCTAGTAAAAAAAAGAATTAATACTCTTAATTTGATATAAGAAAGATCCTAATTTATGGCTGGTAATACATTTGGAACACTTTTTAAACTTACTACTTTTGGTGAATCACACGGTAAAGCTATCGGGGGAGTTTTGGATGGATGTCCATCTGGAATAATTCTGGATATTAAAGCAATTCAACTTGAGCTAGATAGAAGAAAACCGGGCCAGTCGGCAATAGTTACACAGCGCAAAGAACCCGATAATGTGGTGTTTTATTCGGGTATTTTTGAAGGGAAAACCACCGGAACGCCCATTGGTTTTGCTATTTATAACACCAATCAAAAATCAAAAGACTATTCTCATATAAAGGATTCATATCGCCCTTCACATGCAGATTATGTATATGATAAAAAATATGGTTTTCGAGACTATAGGGGAGGTGGAAGAAGCTCTGCTCGCGAAACAGCTAGCCGCGTTGTTGCCGGTGCTATCGCTAAACAATTTTTAAATGGAATTAGTATAAATGCCTATGTTTCTCAGGTTGGTTCCCTTCGACTTGAAAAACCTTTTTCAGAACTGGATTTAAAATTGACCGAAAGCAATGCCGTGCGCTGTCCGGATCCGGAAACTGCTGCGAAGATGGAATCTTATATTAAAGAAGTTCGAAAAGAAGGAGATACTGTGGGGGGGATTATTAGCTGCGTAATAAAGAATGTCCCTGTTGGCCTCGGAGAACCTGTTTTTGATAAACTTCACGCTGATCTGGGAAAAGCTATGTTGTCTATTAACGCAGTTAAAGGATTTGAATATGGCAGTGGCTTTAAAGGGGTTAAAATGAAAGGAAGCGTTCATAATGATCAATATAAAGCAGATGGCAGCACGATTACTAATAACAGCGGCGGTGTACAGGGTGGAATAAGCAATGGTATGGACATTTATTTTAACGTAGCCTTTAAACCGGTTGCTACTGTCATTCAGTCCTATGAGACTATTGATAAAGATGGAAACATGGTCAAAACTCAGGGTAAAGGTCGGCATGATCCCTGTGTGGTACCAAGAGCGGTGCCAATAGTAGAAGCGATGGCGGCATTAGTACTTGCAGATTTCACACTACTAAACAGAACCATTAAATTATAAACTTGCTTTTTTAGGGGTTTTCCTATCAAAATACTATCTTTCTAACCTAAAATTTTTATATGAAGAAACTGGAATTGCATTGGCAAATCCTGATAGGAATGATCCTAGGCGTTCTTTTTGGCTTCGCAATGACCTATATTGAATGGGGTCGTGGTTTTGTTCAAGATTGGATTAATCCTTTTGGTACCATTTTCGTTAAACTTCTTAAACTAATTGCAATTCCTCTTATTCTGGCATCCTTAGTTAAAGGGATTTCCGATTTAAAGGATATTTCAAAATTTAAAAAAATAGGACTTCGAACAATAGCCATTTACATATGCACTACTATAATTGCCATTACTATCGGTTTGGTATTGGTTAATATTTTACAACCAGGCGACGGCATTTCAGAAGAAACAATTGCTAAATTAACAGAGACCTATGCCTCAGATAGTGGTGTAACCTCAAAACTGGAAGCTGCTTCAAGGCAAAAACAAGTTGGCCCTTTGCAATTTTTGGAAGATATGGTGCCCGATAATGCCTTTGGTGCCTTGAGTGATAACACTTTAATGTTACAAGTTATATTTTTTACCATTTTCCTTGGAATTTCCATGCTTTTAATAGGCGAAGAAAGGGCTAAACCGCTGAAGAAGGTTTTTGATTCATTAAATTATGTTGTTCTTAAAATGGTAGATTTAATTATGCTAACCGCGCCGGTTGCGGTTTTTGCATTATTAGCCAATGTTGTTGTTTCTTCCGGCGACCCGGACCTCTTACTGGCTTTGTTGAAATATGCCGGGGTAGTAGTTTTAGGGCTATTTTTAATGATTGTTTTTTATACCATTGTAGTGACTACTTATACAAAGAAAAACCCTTTCTGGTTTTTGAAGGAGATTAGTCCGGCTCAGCTATTGGCATTTTCCACAAGTTCTAGTGCCGCTACACTGCCGGTTACTATGGAAAGAGTAGAAGAGCACATTGGTGTTGACAAAGAAGTGTCTAGTTTTGTACTCCCTGTAGGAGCCACCATAAATATGGATGGTACAAGTTTGTATCAGGGTGTTGCGGCTGTTTTTATCGCTCAGGCTCTGGGTTTTGATCTGACCCTTGGGGGACAATTAACTATTGTTCTCACGGCCTTACTGGCATCCATTGGATCGGCAGCTGTACCCGGAGCAGGAATGGTAATGCTTGTAATTGTTTTGGAATCTATTGGTTTTCCATCAGATAAACTGGCCATTGGTCTGGCACTTATTTTTGCAGTTGATCGCCCTTTGGATATGTGTCGGACAATTATTAATGTTACCGGTGATGCAACCGTAGCGATGGTAGTTGCCAAATCTGTTGGGAAACTGAGCAAACCCCATATTGAAGATTGGGATGAATTTTATGAAGAAGTAAAATAAATTTAAAACTTTACCAATGAATATTTGTTTTCTTATGTATACTTGGGAGGAGATTGATCCTGAGAATGATACAAGCCTAGCATTAATTCATGAATGCGTTAAACGAAACCACGGCGTTGCTTTGTGCACGCCTGCTAACCTCACTATTCGCAATAGCGTTACAAACGCCTTTTGTACAGTATTAGGGAGAATGGAGAAAGTACCCGGAAACCTTAAGTCTTTTTATAAACAAGCGGAAACAAGGGAGGAAATGTTACCGTTGGCTGGTTTTGATGTAATTTTTATGAGGGCCAATCCACCTCTGGACCCTATAATGCTAAATTTTTTAGATTCGGTAAAGGATGATGTGTTTATCGTAAATTCCCTGCAGGGTTTGAGGGAGGCCAATAACAAACTATACACGGCTGCTTTTGGTGATAGCCATAGTAATATAATTCCGGCTACCCATGTTTCCAAGAATAAGAATTATCTGGTAAAGCAAATTAAAGAATCCATAGCCGATAAAATGATCTTAAAACCATTGAACGGCTTTGGTGGATCGGGAGTTATTCTGATTGAAAAATCAGCAATGTCAAATATAAAGTCGCTTTTGGATTTTTATGTTTCCAACTCCGACGGTTCATCAAATTATGTTATTCTTCAGGAATATATTGAAGGGGCTGATCAGGGCGATGTGCGAATTTTGATTTTAAATGGAGAACCCATTGGCGCAATGAGGCGAATTCCGGGATCTGATGATCATCGTTCAAATGTTTCTGCCGGGGGTTCGGTTGCCAAGCACACACTTACAAAACAAGAAAAAGCCCTTTGTAAACAAATAGGACCCAAACTTGTAAAGGATGGGCTATATTTTGTAGGGATCGATGTAATAGGAGGTAAATTGGTAGAGGTTAATGTTATGTCTCCTGGCGGGATAACCTACATGAATAAGGTATATAAAACAAAAATTCAAACCAAGATAATAGACTTTGTAGAAAGCAAGGTGGTAGATAATTTACAGGCGTTCAACAGGCGTTCCAGATTGCGAAATGAGGTTGAGAATGCTTAAATTATCAGTTGCGGATATTATCTCAAATATTGAATCTGAAATTCCGTTTGAGGCAGTTTCAGAAGATTATTCCTTTACTTTAAAAATAAGTGAATACGCCCCATACATATGTGCTGCTGTACACGAGGGACATCAATTCAGAAAATCTCTTTGGAATAATTGCCTCCACACTGAATATGACCGGTGGTACGAGGAAGATCCCTGCACCAGGGAAATGGTAGTATCACATCCCATTGTCATATCGGGTTGTGATAGCAGATTTGAATATGATCTTAACCGCCCTCCTGACGGTGCTATCTATGCCGATGCCTGGGGAAAGCCATTATGGAAAACACCATTATCTGCAAAAGAATATGATCTTAGTATGCATAAACACGCATCGTTCTATAATGTTGTTCACGCACTCATTTATCAAATTGAAAAGAAATACGGTAAGGCCATCGTTTTTGATATGCACAGTTATAATTGGAAACGCTGGGATAGGGAGGTGCCCACCTGGAACCTTGGAACCAGTAACATTGATAATGGCCGCTTTGGTATTATAGTTTCAGACTGGCAACAAAAGCTGGGTGAAATGAAATTGCCCAATAATATAAAATCGGATTGCAAAATTAATAACACCTTTCAAGGAAATGGATTTTTCCTGAAATATATTACGACAACTTTTAGCAATACCCTGGTCTTAGCAACAGAAATTGCAAAGGTATATTGCGATGAGCTCACTGCCATTATTTATCCCGAAGTAGTCCGTGCAGTGGAATTGCAATTAAAAGAATTAGTACCTTTGCAGGCTAAAGAATTTCACGAAAAAGATTTATGATTACAGAAGACCATCGCCTGGCAATTCAGTACAAGTATCCTAATTTATTGGAAATAGATGACAACCTGGATCGGTTGATAAGGAGTATTGAGCTACTCAGCTATGTAAATCCACTAAATATCGAAAAGGAAAAACATATATTTTTTGCTTCGAAATTTGTTTATGATCCCAAATTTAAATATCCAAAATTAAAATTTGATCCATATAAACTTCATCGCCTGTTTTATTCACAAAGATTAGAGCGTATTCAGGATTCAGAATTAAAGAATATATATACCGATATTATTTATTATTATGCCAATATGGTGCAATGCATCAAAACTATTGGCAAGGGGAAAGAGTTTTATTATAACTCACTCAACATATACGGAACGCCTACCGAGAAAGATGTTCAGAATGCCAAGTTCATACTACATTTTGATGATGAACCTCCTTCTACAGATATGGAGAAAGTTTTTTCTACAGAAGAGGCAAAAACTTATTTTGAAGATTTTGCTACTTCTTACGACTTTCCTGTTAATATCAGGTATGCCACACATATAGCCGCAGATGCGATGGTAAGCAATGCAACTAAGACATTGCTTATAAAGCGCAATGCGAGATTTAGCCAAAACCAATTACTTACATTAGCCAACCATGAAATTGGGGGGCACCTGGTCACTACTTTTAATGCTGCCCATCAACCTTTAAAAATATTTTCAAACGGATTCCCCAAAAATGTAGAAACACAGGAAGGGCTGGCTGTTTTTAGTGAATATATGAGTGGCGCGCTTACAATTAAGAGACTCAAAGAATTAGCATATAGAGTTTTAGCCTCAGATAGTTTAATTAAAGGTTATAGTTTTGCTGACACCTTTGATTTAATTCATAATCAATATAAACTAAACAGAAATGATGCCTTTTCCATAACCTTAAGAGCCCACAGAGGAGGTGGCTTTACTAAAGATAGGTTATACTTAAGTGGATTAAAGAAAATCTACAGACGTTATAAAAGTGATGAGTCTATGGATATTCTACTTACCGGAAAAGTAGCATTAAACAATATTGATCAGATCAAATATTTGCAGAATTTAGGCCTGGCACAGTCCATAAGCTACAATAACCTGGCGTTTTCAGAAAAACGAAGTACCAATGCCACTCTAGATTTTATTTTGAATAATCTACAATAGATTAAGTCAGAAATTTTGCTTTTAGGTCAGGAGTAGGTATCATGCATTCATTTTGTTTCCCAAACCAACTATACCTGTTTTTAGCCACTAGATCATAGACCCAATCCCTAAATGGTTTTGGAACCCATCTAAAAATACCTAGAAGACGCCAACCACCTCCAAAAGACTTGCCGATCTCTAAAGCCGCAGTAGATTTAATATAATATGCAAGTTTGGGATCTATCAGAATGATTGAATCTATCTGAGAGGAATCAATTCCTCTTTCATTAAGAAGCAATGTAGCTACATCGCTTTGCAAAGCGGCAAACTTGTAGATGTTTCTCTTATCATGTTTAATGACAAATTGAATGGCACTATTGCATAGGTTGCAAACGCCATCGAACAATATTATTTTGTTATCCTCCTGTGTTATCACAAATCAAAAATAAAGCCTAACAATTAGATTCCGATATGTTTTATAAGGTTATTAAGAAAGTTCTGTATTACTTCTAGGACAAGCTTGTCATTTCAAACGTAGTGAAAATACTAATTTTGATTCTCATGATGGTCAATAACTATTTTTTAGCCTCAACCAATTCCAATTGATCCACACTTACATTGGTGGTAAACATCCCATAATTGACTACAGCTTTATTTTTTTCGAGTTTGTCAATGCTGCCAATTGCCCTGCCATCAAACATTCTGACCCGATCTCCAATCTTAAATACAGGTCTCGGTTTATTTTTCTCTTTTAAATCAGCATTTTTCTTTTCTATCTTCTTTTTCTCACGAATAACTTTTACCTCTTTCTGTACTTCCTGAGCTGTTTCAACCTTTTTTTGTCGCTCTATTTTGGCCTGAGTAGCAGACTTTTTCTTGCGTTTACTATTTTCAGTCTCTACAATCCTTATAAGTTCGGAAACCAGAATACGCTTCTTTTTATCCTGAAAATATTTGTCTGCTATCGTATTTACTTTATTACCCAAATGTATCATTCGCTGATCATGGTCATATAATTCCTGATAATTCTCCAACTTCGATTTTACTTTGGCATTCAGTTTTTCTAACCTGATAGTTTCGTCCCGGGCTTTGGACTCTTCTTGCTGAAGTCTGGTGCCTGTTTGAGCCATTTTATTCCGCTCTTTTTGCATTTTAGCAATGGTTGCATCAAACCGTAATTTACCACGCTCTACCTTCTTCTTAGCTTTGTTGATTAAATTATATGGGATCCCATTCTTCTGGGCTACCTCAAAAGTAAAAGAACTTCCAGGCTGCCCTAACTCCAATTGAAAGGTGGGTTCCAGAGTCTTGGAATTGAATAGCATATTCGCATTTGTGGTATGTGGCAATTCATCCGCTAAGGCCTTTAGATTAGCATAGTGGGTAGTGATAACACCAAACGCTCCACGCTCATAGAAGACTTCTAAAAAAGCCTCTGCAAGAGCACCACCCAACTCAGGATCACTTCCTGTTCCAAATTCATCAATAAGGAATAAGGTATCTACATTACACTTCTTAAGAAACCGATTCATATTCTTAAGTCTATAACTGTAAGTGCTCAGATGATTCTCTATTGATTGATTATCTCCAATATCTGTAAGAATATTTTTAAACAGGCATATAGAACTGCGTTCATGAACAGGAATCAAAAGCCCGCTTTGCAACATAACCTGGAGTAATCCTATTGTTTTTAGAGTAATACTTTTTCCTCCGGCATTTGGGCCGGAAATTACAATTATCCTTTTCTCAGGATGTAGCTCAATTGTCTGCGGCCAGGTCTTTTGCCCACTTCTTTTGTTAGTTAAAAAAAGTAAAGGATGGAAAGCATCTCGTAAATAAAGTATGCCATTACTATTTATTTCAGGTAATAGCGCATTCATTTCACTTGCGTATTTGGCTTTGGCAGCTGTAATATCGATCTGTGTTAAAAAACTTTGATATTCACGAAGGAGGTATTCGTAGGGCCTTATCAGATTTGTTAATTGATTAAGAATCCTTTGAACTTCCTCTTTTTCATCAAATTCAAGATTATTCAGCTCTCTACTATATTTTAATGAGGCTTCCGGCTCTATATAAACTATACTACCAGTTTTGGAGGTTCCCATTACCGTACCTTTTACTTTCCGCCTGTACATTGCCTTGACCGCCAGTACCCTCCGGTTTTCTACAACAGACTCCCGGATTTCATCCAAAAATTCCGCAGACTGATAGGTGTTAAGGGCCGCAGTAAAACTTTGATTGATTTTACCCTTAACTTTATTTATTTGGCTCCGTATGACTTTTAATGCTTCAGAAGCATTGTCTTTTACTTCACCAAAACGATCGATAACCAAATCTATATTAGAAATTATCTCGGAATTCGATTCTATTTGTTCTGTACCCGCAAATAATAATGGGTAATAATCCTTAAACTTTTTAAAGAACTTTTTATGGGTATTCACCGAAACGCAAATAATACCAATTCGTCGAAAACCCGAAATTTCCAGGGTTGTATTTTCTATTTTGAGTAGCTGCAATTCATTATTTATAGAATCAAATCCGTGATTAGGAATCCGATTATCACTGCTAAAAGAAGCCAGATATTCAGAAGTTTGCCCTAATACTTTGGAGAGACGTTCTTTTGCTGGTATTGGCTGAATAGCTATAGCACCTATCTTTCCCAGTTCAGTACTACACCGGTCTGACAGTTGTTGCAATACCATTGGGAACTCTAAATCTTGTAAGGTTTTTTTATCTATTGTTTGCATTACTAGAAATTGCAGATTGTCAAAGGTATGGAATAGGGGTGATTTTGAAAATTCCTAATTCATAGAGCAAAAATAAGCTGACGCGAAAGAATAACGATGTAAATAAGTCTGGGTAAAATGTGTGCTGATTTTAACTTTTAGGACAATAATCCTCTATAAACATATGTTTAGTAACTATAGAACAACGTTTTAAATATAGTTCTAAGGATTAAAGCTGTTTTATATGAGAAGATATTACAATAGTACTGTCTTACTGTTTCTAATTATAGTTAGCTGCAGTACAACCAGGAATGTTGACATACAGACCATGGAGCCTGCACCTGTTTCCCTTTCAAATAATATTAAAAGAGTTGGAATTATAGGTGGGGAGTTACATTTAAAGGAAAATAATGAGCAAACCGCACTAAACCAGCTTATTTCCAGAGAGAATCAAGAACTTGCTTTAAAAGCAAGGAAAGCGGCAATTAATGGGTTATTTAATGAACTTGCCGGTGACAAAAGATTTGATACCATAATATTGCTGGAAGATATTGTACAAAATAAGGAAGATATCAATATTTATGGGAACTACTTAGACTGGAACACGGTTGAATCTTTATGCCAGAAATATAAGGTTGATGCCATTTTTTCAATGGCTTACTATGATTCAGATACCAGGGTTTCTTTAAAGAAAACCACAATGGAGCAACTAAATCTGCTGCGTGTTAAAGAAAAAGTCGCGGCGCACCAGATTACGCTCGAAACCTTGATTGAAAACGGTTGGCGGATTTATGACCCCTCCAGTAAACTTCTAATTGATGAATTTACTTTTAACAATCAGATTGTTTCAACTGCAAAAGGGCTTGACCCTTATGAAGCCCTGCAGGCAATTGAAGACAGAACAGAAAGTATAATAGAGCAGAGCAAACAGACAGGCAGTTCCTACGGTGCCAGATTACAACCCTCTGAGCATAGTATTACCAGAGATTATTATGTTCGCGGCACACCAGGTTTTGAACAGGCAGAAATCTATACTTTATCTGGTGATTGGAAAGCAGCAGCAGACTTATGGAAAAAGGAAACAGAAAATCATGATCCAAAAATAAGTAGCAAAGCCTGCTATAACCTAGCGGTTTTAAATGAGCGTAACAATAATTTGATAATGGCAATGGACTGGGCAACCAGGGCTTATTCTCAATACCAGACAAAGAAAATTGCGGAGTATATAGAAGCTTTAAAATACCGTCAGCAACAAAATGAGTTAATACTTTTACAACAAATGGAACCACTTTCATCCAAATAGCTTTCAAAACCTTTTAAATTTAAATTTTCATTTGGTAAAGTGTCTGATATTGGTTTAATTTTATCACCGATAGTAAGCCTTTTATTAAATGAACGTTTCCATTCATCCAAGCTGGCGGAGTCAGCTTCATTCTGAATTCCAACAACCTTATTTTGATTCACTGGCACAGTTTGTTAGAGATGAATATGCCTTAACTACCTGTTATCCAAAAGGAAATAAAATTTTTGCAGCCTTTGATCACTCAAATTTTGAAGCGACTAAAGTGGTTATCATTGGACAGGATCCTTACCACGGGCCTAACCAGGCCAATGGTCTCTGTTTTTCGGTAAAAGATGGAGTCCTGCACCCGCCGTCACTAATAAATATATTTAAGGAATTAGAAGCAGACATAGGTAAACCATATCCAAAAAGTGGTAACCTGGAACACTGGGCAGACCAGGGCGTATTGTTATTGAATGCTACACTAACTGTGAGAGCACACAGTGCAGGAAGTCATCAAAATAAGGGATGGGAAGTTTTTACTGATGCCGTTATCCGGAAGCTTTCGGCCGAAAAGGAAGGATTAGTATTTTTGTTATGGGGGGGGGTTGCTAAAAAGAAGATTGCATTGATAGATACTTCAAAACACCATATTTTTACCTCTGGACATCCCTCTCCTTTAAGTGCGAATAGAGGTCTGTGGTTTGGGAACAAGCATTTCAGTAAAACAAATGAATTATTAAAGAAGATGAGTAAAGGGCCTATAAATTGGTGATCAGTTTATCAATTTCAAGTTTGTGTCTTACTAATTCTAGTTTAAACAGATAGTCCTGCACATTCTCAATTGATTCCCAACTTATCTGTGACTGACTCCATTGGGTCATTCTTAACCATTCGCGTACATCTTCTAACTGTTGCCCATACTTATTCGATATTGTCCGGTCAATACTTGGAATAAGTTTAAATTCTGATGTGAAGAGATTAATGACTTCTAAAATATGGTGAAGAGTTCTTTTATGCTTCATAATAAATGAATCTGTGGCAGCGATAACAAAGCATGGCCATGGAGTAGGGCAGTCTTCTAATCTTCTAAATATCCCTGAATCAACAATGGGTTTTGTTGTAAAATGCTCCCACATAAAATAATCTGCTGTGCCCTCTTTTAGGGCTTCTATTGCCCCATCCAGGGTATGAACTATCTTAAAAATCAGAGAAGATGTTTCCCAATCCTGTTTTTGGGCATTAACAAAAGACATTAAGTGACTACCGCTTCCAAATCTGGAGATGGCCACAGTTGTGTTTTCCAAATCTGCCAAAGTCTGGTAACTGCTGTTGGCCGCGACATGTATTCCCCACTGAAGTGGTGTTGCAATATATTCTTGTACTATTTTTACGGGATTACCTTCTGTAATGCTTTTCACAACACCTTCTGTAAGAATAATGGCTAAATCAGCTTCCCCATCCTGTAACAGCGCATTCATTTTCCCTGTGCCTTCCGGAACATCTGTCCATACCAGCTCAATTCCTCTTGCTTTAAACGCACCTTCTTCTATGGCCATTAGCCAGGGAAAATTAAAGTGTTCTGGTACGCCTACGATCTTTACAGTTTTCAATGGGAAGTAAGTTTTTCAAGCGTATACTTAATAAGGGAATCAATAGTTTTCACCGGATCCTTGGAAAATTGGCCTGTACTTCTATTAGCTAATACGCAGTTCATGGATGCTGCTCTGTGCCCCATTAATTTTGCAAGCCCATAAATTGCGGATGTTTCCATTTCTAGATTAGTAATTCTCATTCCATTGTATTCAAAAGAACTTAATTTGGAATTTAGGTCATTATCCTCCAACAGCAAACGCAGTCTTCTCCCCTGGGGTCCATAGAAGCCAACGTTAGTACCCGTGAAACCTAAAATAACGCTGTCTGAACGTAGTTTTTCTGTTAATTGTAGATCTGATTCCACCACATAGGGAATAGACTTAAAAACAGACCAAGCCGTATGATCTATAAAAGCAAGTTGCATTTCAGGGTATTGAATATGTTCACTCTCATAGAAATGAAGCACATTATCAAAACCAATGGCATATTCACTTAGTAAGAACGAATCTGTTTCTATATTTGGTTGAATACCGCCCGATGTGCCAATTCTGATTATGTCCAGACTAGTTTTGTCTTTTTTAATTGTTCTTGTCTCAAAATCAATATTTACTAAGGCATCGAGCTCATTCATGACAATATCAATATTGTCTGCTCCTATACCGGTAGACACAACTGAAATTCTGGTTCCGTTAAGCATGCCCGTATGTGTGATAAATTCCCTTTTACCCTTCTTCAGCTCAATGGTGTCAAAATATTTAGAAACTAGAGGAACTCTATTCTGATCTCCCACAACAATAACGGTCTGGGCTAGGTCTTCGGGTAGTAAATTAAGATGATATATGCTGTTATCAGCATTTAGAATGAGTTCGGATGCACTCAGTTGCATACTACAGTTTTAAAATTCTGTCGGACTCTGTGTTGTATAAGAAGTTATATTTTAAAGCACCTCCAAGGTAATCTTCGTTGTCCCGTATTTGGGAATAATAATTGGTTTTTCCTTCGAGAATTTCTTTTCCTTTCTTGCTTAAACGTACTGGATTAAAAGAGGAAAACAGCGGCCTTAGGTTTGTAATTACACGCTCATATTGGGAATCTCCAAATCCATAAAAACCTTGATTTTGTAGCAAGGAACTTAATAATGCCTTTTTAGATTTTGGTTTTTGTTGAACCGAAAATTCCAATACACGATTTTCCAATTCATTTAAACCATTTTTTATTGTCGGAAATCTTCGCAAGTGAACTTTGATTGAATCCGAGAGATAATCAAATTGATAATTATCATAATCTATAAGATTTTCCAATCGTATGGGATTATCACTGCAATACAGCTGCCAGACATAATCTGCATATTCAATATCGTTCTGAGAAAGTTTTACTTTATTCTCGTAAGAATTCAGGAGTTGTTCATCACTTAATTCATTGAGTCTGTATAGGTGACTTGTTTCATCTTCATCACCACTACAAACTAAACTTATTTCAGCATATCGCCGATGTTTCTTAAGCCAGCTTAAGACTGCCAGCATATTTATCTGACAAAAAAGGTCGTATTCAAACCAAAGTATAATCTGATCTTGCTGTTTATGATTGCAAAGGGAACGATATTCCTTTAGTGTTTTTTCAACAAACCAGGATTTACTAACCTTATAATTTTTATGAAGAAAATCGAAACGTGTTTTCCAAAAGGACTCACTACCCACATTGGTTTCAGTTTTACCCTCGCAAAGCATTTCCCGCCAGGTTATTATATCTCCCTTAAGTTTTAATGTTTTTAACTTCTGGGTGAAACTATCCCCGTTAGTAATATGCAATTGGGAACTCATTCTGTATGGGTTGTTTAGTTTATAACGTCTAAAAATAACATTTAATCGAAAAAAACAAAAACAAATTAACAGAAAAACTTATGAAAATTATTTGATAAAGTTTATTTTATTTTTTTAAGTGCATAAAAACCAGTATTTATTAACCTCCCACTCGTTTTGTTTTAAACCCCATTTCTTGAAGTAGAGCCATTATTTTGTTTCTGTAATCCCCTTGAATTATTATAGAATTGTTTTTAAATGTTCCTCCAACGCTTAATTTCTTCTTTAAATCCTGAGCTAATTTTTTAAAATCTTTTTCTGTACCCATATACCCTTCCAAAATGGTAATCGGTTTCCCTTTACGTTTTTCGTATTTACATATTATGGGCTCTACCTGAAGTTCTAGCTCCAACTTCTTTTTCGTAATATTTTCTATTTCCGGGGAAACGTGCTCCGGAAATAGGTTCTTTAATTGATCTTTTAAATCCATTTGGAGATTTTAATATTTTTTGATAAAGATTACAAAATATTAACTTATTATCATTATAAAAATTTGAAATATAATTAGTTATATATTATTAATTAAAGTACTAAATCATTTTTTAATTAACCCGAGTTCAATTAGTCGTTCATTTAAAAACTCCCCTGCTGTAATATCCTCAAACCGCTTCGGATGCTCTTTATCAATACAATTTTCAAGGCAATTAAGTGGCATACCACTTATAGGGTGCATGAAAAAAGGAATTGAATATCTGGAGGTACCCCATAATTCACGCGGTGGGTTGATAACCCTGTGAACCGTTGATTTTAATTTTTCATTGGATAAACGGGAAAGCATGTCACCAACATTGATCATTAATTGATCTGGACTGGCTATTGCATCTACCCATTCTCCCTTATGATTTTGAACCTGAAGGCCTCTGCCATGAGCACCCATTAATAGGGTAATAAGATTAATATCTCCATGAGCAGCTGCTCTTACCGCATTTTTAGGCTCATTCATAATCGGGGGATAGTGAATTGGTCTTAAAATAGAATTACCATTTTTAATATATTCATCAAAGTAAGTTTCAGACAGATCCAGATGAAGAGCCAATGCTCTCAGGACATACTTGGCGGTCTTCTCCAACATCTTATAAGTTTCTTCACCAACTGTATTGAACTCTGGTAACTCTTTAACGGTCACATTTTCATAATATTCAGCTTCCAATGCTGGGTCATCCTCAACAAACTGGCCAAAATGCCAAAACTCTTTTAAGTCTCCTTCTTTTCTTCCTTTGGCATGTTCTTTCCCAAATGAGGTATAGCCTCTTTGCCCGCCAATACCCTCTATTTGATAAGAATCTTTTACGTCCCCGGGTAAATTAAAGAACTTTTTAACTTCACCATACAAATCCTTAACCAGGTTGTCAGAAAGAAAATGACCACTCAGTGCCACAAAGCCAATATTTTCAAAAGCATTGCCAATTTCTTTTATGAATTTTTCTTTTCGCTGAGGATCACCACTTGTATAATCTCTTAAGTCTACACTGGGTATACTGCTCATTGCTATGGTTTTTTAGTAATTCCAAAGTTAATAAATATTAAGTGCAAATATGCGTCTCATTTCTACTGTTTTATTGAGGGCAATTTTGTTACATTTATACCCAAAATACGCGTTCAATCTATTCATTGAAATATGCAATATTTAAGCAAGGGAATTAGCAAGGGAAAGCTGCTGGAGCTCTACCGGGCTATGCTGAAGCCAAGGATGATCGAAGAAAAAATGCTAATTCTCTTACGACAGGGAAAGATTTCTAAATGGTTTAGTGGAATCGGTCAGGAAGCTATTTCGACAGGTGTCACCAGTGCTTTAAATGAAGATGAATATATTCTTCCAATGCACAGAAACCTTGGTGTTTTTACCACGCGAGGGATACCTTTATTTCGATTATTTGCACAATGGCAGGGTAAATCCAGTGGATTTACCAATGGTCGTGATCGAAGTTTTCACTTTGGAACGCAGGAGTACAACATAATTGGGATGATTTCTCATCTGGGACCACAATTAGGGGTGGCAGACGGCATTGCCTTGGCTGATCTTCTAAAAAAGAGACAAAAAGTAACGGCTGTTTTTACCGGTGAAGGAGCTACCAGTGAAGGAGACTTCCACGAGGCTCTTAATGTCGCCGCTGTTTGGGATTTGCCGGTATTATTTTGTGTTGAAAACAATGGATATGGACTTTCAACGCCAATTTCAGAGCAATTTAAGTGTGAACATATAGCAGATAAAGGTAAGGGCTACGGAATGGAAGCCCATATTATTAACGGGAATAATATTCTTGAAGTTTATAGCAAGGTTAATGAGCTATGTAAAAGTATCCGGAAAGAGCCAAGACCTGTTTTATTGGAGTTCAAAACATTTAGAATGCGAGGACATGAAGAGGCTAGTGGCACTAAATATGTTCCAAAGAAACAGTTGGAGCAGTGGGCAGCCATGGATCCTTTAGAAAATTATGTGGAGTATCTGCACGCCCAGGGGATTCTATCTGAGGAGATGGAAGTTGAATTCAAAAAGGAGATTATTCACGAAATAGATGATAATCTCAAGCTTGCTTTTGCAGAAGAACAAGTTCAGTTAAATGAAAGTAAAGAGTTAAATGATGTTTATAAAGAGTTTAAATATCAGGAAACTAAACCAAATAATGAATGGCATAATATACGGCTGGTTGATGCCATTTCCGAGGGTTTAAAGCAATCTATGGAAAAGCATGAGGATTTGGTGATACTAGGTCAGGACATTGCCGGTTATGGTGGTGTTTTTAAAATAACAGAGGGATTTGTTGAAGCTTTTGGAACAGATCGCGTGAGAAATACCCCAATCTGCGAATCTGCAATTGTATCTGCGGCAATGGGGCTATCAATTAACGGAATGAAGTGCGTTATGGAAATGCAATTTGCCGATTTTGTGAGTTCAGGTTTTAATCCCATAATTAATTATCTGGCAAAAGTTCACTATCGTTGGAATGAGAATGCAGACGTTGTAATACGCATGCCATGTGGGGCAGGGGTTGGAGCAGGACCATTTCATTCCCAGACGAATGAGGCCTGGTTTACAAAAACTCCTGGGCTTAAGGTGGTTTATCCAGCTTTCCCATATGATGCAAAAGGACTTTTAGCTACCGCTATTAACGATCCAAACCCGGTCATGTTTTTTGAACATAAAGCGCTATATCGAAGCATTTACCAAGAGGTTCCTTCGTCATATTTTACCTTGCCTTTTGGAGAAGCCGCCCTTCTAAAAGAAGGGAAAGATGTATCTATAGTCACCTTCGGAGCAGCTGTTCACTGGGCATTAGAATGCTTAGAACAAAATCCGGAAATACAAGCAGATTTATTGGATTTGCGTACGCTTCAACCCCTTGATACTTCCTCTATATTTAAATCCGTCAAAAAAACCGGCAAATTGATTATTCTTCAGGAGGATAGTTTATTTGGGGGCATTGGAAGTGATATATCTGCCCTTGTTATGGAGGAGTGTTTTGAATTTTTAGATGCTCCGGTAAAACGTGTTGGAAGCCTGGAAACTCCTGTACCATTCGCCAAATCTTTGGAAAATAATTATCTGCCTAAAGAGAGGTTTTTTAACTCTTTGATTGCGTTGTTGGAGTATTAAAATAATTATGGTTATTAAAAAAAAATAAACCTTTAGGGTTATTAAAGAAAAAAATTAAACATTTTATTGATATATTAGTGGACTCAAAAAAATTCACAAAATTCATTTTATGAAAAACACAATTTATTTGTTGCTGGTTATGCTAATAGTTTCTTGCTCTGCAACAACTACAGCTACTTCTCAGTCATCTACAATGAAGAAAAAAACGCTTAAAGGCACCTGGTCCCTGACCGATATTCGTTTTATTGGTGAAGAAGGCCTATACAAGGCTAATTTATTTGGTATTGCAGATTCTCCTTGCTTTAAAGGTGGTGAGTGGATGTTTATTCCCAATAATGGTACCGGAAGGTTCTCCATCAATGGAACCGATAGGTGCCAGGAAGGAACCCATCGTATTCTATGGTCTTTCTATGAACCCGGTGATGGGAGTACAGAACTCCAATTTAAGTTAGTGGATACGAAAAACAAACCGCTTAGCGGAGATAAAAGTGGCTATCGTATGATCATAAAAAGCTTGACTGAAACCAAGACAGTTTTTATGGTTGAGGTAGATTATAAGGGGAAACCTTTTGATGTAGAGCTGACATTAGATAAAGTTTCCAAAGATGTAACACTTTGAAATATAACCTAAATAAATAGTATTGAGATGACAAGAAAAATTACGAGTTTCCTGATAGCAGCCATGATGTTTCTTTCTTTAAACACCGGTTGTAACGCTGTAAAGAATTCCAATAAAACCCAAAGAGGTGCTGTTATCGGTGGCGCTGGTGGCGCCCTGGTTGGCGGCCTTATTGCGGGTGGCATAGGAGGAGTATTAATTGGGGCTGCTGTTGGTGGAGTTGCAGGTGGCCTTATTGGTAAGAAGATGGATAAGCAAGCCCAGAAAATTGAAACTCAAATTCCTGGAGCAGATGTTAAACGTGTAGGTGAGGGCATTCACATTATTTTTGACGATAAAAGTGGTGTCAACTTTGCGTTTGACAGTGCCGACCTAACACCTGAAGCCAAGTCCAATCTCGATAAGGTTGCTGAAATATTTATAGAATTCCCCGACACTAATTTAATGATACAGGGATATACTGATAGTGTAGGTAACGATGATTACAATTTGAAATTATCAAAGCAACGAGCAGACGTAGTTGCAAAATACATAACCGATGCAGGGGTAGCCTCCAGTAGAATGACTGTTCAGGGTTTTGGTGAGGCTGCACCTAGATTTGATAATGACACAAAAGAAGGACAAGCTGGGAACAGAAGAGTTGAAATAGGTGTTTCTGCTAATAAGCAAATGATAGACAACGCAAAGGCTCAGTCTAATTAATTGATATACACGAATCATAGTTTTAATGTTTAAACCCGACTGGCTAGTCGGGTTTTTTGTATAAAAATCCTATCTTCCAAATGTGGATAACTATGATGTTATTATAATAGGTGGTGGATTAGCCGGACTCACCGCCGCAATACAATTGGCGACTGAGCAATATAATATAATGCTTCTAGAACGCTATGAATATCCGCATCACAAAGTATGCGGAGAATATGTTTCTAATGAAGTAATGCCATATCTCGAAGATTTGGGGGTTAAACTACCCAAAACAGTTTCCATTGATACGCTGCAATTATCAACAAGAAAAGGAAAATTACTTCAAACAAAATTACCTCTTGGAGGATTTGGAATAAGCAGGTATGCTTTTGATCATGCCCTTTACAAAAAAGCTCTGTCGTCAGGAGTCTCTGTCAATTTTGAAACTGTAAAAAATGTTACATTTTTGAAAGACAGTTTTAATGTAAATACTGAAAGGGAAAATAAGTATTCAGCCAAAATAGTTATTGGTGCCTATGGAAAAAGATCGGGATTGGATAAACAATTGAATCGAAATTTTATAGGTAAAGATGCCCCATGGTTAGGGGTAAAGGCACATTATGCTCTTCCTGAATTCCCAGATAATCTGGTAGCACTTCATAATTTTGAAGGCGGGTATGGAGGCCTGTCTAAAACGGAGACCGGGGCGGTAAATTTTTGTTATCTGGCTTCCTACAAAAGTTTTCGAGCAGAAAAAAATATCGAGAGATTTAATTCGAAGGTGGTTGCAAGGAACATATTTCTAAATCAATTTCTTGAGAGAGCACGGCCACTTTTTGATGAGCCTATCAGCATTGCACAGGTGTCATTTGAACGGAAACAGCTAGTTGAGGGGCATATTTTAATGTGCGGGGATACTGCAGGTTTAATTCATCCGCTCTGCGGTAATGGAATGGCTATGGCAATTCATAGTGCTAAAATTGCATCAGAAAGGATTGACGATTATTTTAAGAATGCAGAATATGGGCGAAGCAAAATGGAAACAGATTATAAAAAGGAATGGACGAATGCCTTTAAACGAAGATTGCAAACCGGAAGGGTTTTACAATCCATTTTATTAAACCGGGGTGCTTCCAATCTGCTTATGGAAACAATTACAAAATCACCTGGTCTTATTAGATCGCTTATTAATAGTACTCATGGAAAACCGATATCAATGTGATGGATTTTCGAAATAGAAATACGGAATCAGAATTAATGGATAACCCTAATGTTGGTATTGATACACTTAGATTGGTATTTAAGGATATCAACAAGAGTAACCGAATTTTAGGTGGCAATGCAATAACCCTTGGCAAAGTTAGTGAGCTGATAAAAGAATTACCGAAGAATCAATATACGATAGTAGATATGGGTTGTGGGGATGGTGAAATGTTGAGGGAATTGGCTATATTATTTAGAAAAATAGACATTGATGTTAAATTAATAGGTCTGGATCTGAGTGAAAATGCGATCGCTATCGGCCGGGAATTATCAATAGATTTTACTGAGATTACATTTTTTAAACAAGACATTTTAGCTTTGAAGCCATCAGATTTAAACTGCGACATCCTGCTATGTACACTTACCATGCATCATTTTAGCAATGAACAAATTCCATTATTCTTGTCCAAATTCACAAAATTGGCCAAAATTGCCGTTATTATCAACGACTTACAAAGAAGTACACTTGCATATTATCTTTTTAAAGGGTTTAGTGCTATTTTTATAAAAACAAAAATTGCTAAACACGATGGTCTCATCTCTATTAAAAGTGGATTTAAGAAGCAAGACTTAATGTCTTTTTCAAAAGATTTACCTCATATAACCCATACAATTAATTGGAAATGGGCTTTTAGATATGTATGGGTGATGCAGACCGCGGGACTAAGCCAAACATATGAATAGTGTACGTATAGCCACTGTGGCTAAAGAATTGCCGCCTTACTGCAGGGAAACTAAAGATATTGTACCTTTTGTTGAGTTGTGGTTAAGCGGACAAGAAGAACGATTTAGAAGAAAGGTGGTAAAGATTTTTGAGGGCGCGGCCGTAGATAGACGGTATGGAATTATGGATATTGAAGATGTTTTTACTTCTACCAGCCTGGAGGCAAAAAACGACATCTATGTCAGGGAAGTTAAAAAATTGGGTACTAATGTGCTAAAAAAAGCGCTCATTGCAAGCAACTGGAGTCCGGTATCTCTGGATTATATAATAACGGTAAGTTGCACGGGCATAATGATTCCTTCTTTAGATGCTTATATTGTAAATGATCTTGAATTAAGGCGGGATATAATAAGGTTACCAGTTACAGAAATGGGATGTGCTGCAGGTGTTTCAGGACTTATATACGCTGCTAATTTTTTAAGAGCAAATCCTGGTAAACGAGCAGCAGTAATAGCTGTGGAAAGCCCTACGGCAACATTTCAACTCACAGATTATTCCATGGCAAATATGGTAAGTGCTGCCATATTTGGTGATGGGGCAGCCTGTGTTTTACTGTCATCCGAAGAAGACTCAGTCGGACCTGCTATTGTTGCGGAAGAAATGTATCATTTTAGAAATGCGACACATTTGATGGGTTTTGATCTTACCAATACCGGTCTTAAAATGATCTTGGACCCAGCTGTACCCAAGACCATTGGGCAACATTTTCCTGAAATTGTACATCCGTTTTTGGAAAAGAACGGTACTTCTATTGAGGATGTAGATCATTTGATTTTTCATCCGGGTGGAAAGAAGATTGTCCAGACCGTTGAAGAATTTTTCGGGCAATCAGGGAAAAACATTGACGACACCCGTGAAACTTTGCGGCTGTATGGTAATATGAGCAGCGCTACCGTACTTTATGTACTGGAAAGATACTTGAGCAAAGATATAGGAAAAGGCGAGCAGGGATTGATCCTAAGCTTTGGACCTGGATTTTCCGCACAACGTGTTTTATTGGAATGGTAGATATGAATAAATAATAATGCAGACCTTATGAAAGCAATTAATTGGGCGCTTATTCTGGGAGGTAGTAAAGGTCTTGGCCTTGCAACGGCCATTAAGCTTGCGAGGAGTGGTTATAATATCCTTGTTGTCCATCGGGATCGTAACGCTGATAAGCATGGCATAGAAAGATCCTTTAAAGAAATTAGCTCTGCCGGCGTGTTGTTTAAAAGTTTTAACCAAGATGCCATACAACAGGTAAACCGGGATGAATTAATAAGCAAAATTCGCAGCTTACTTCCTGAAGGTCATAAGATCAAGGTATTGGTTCATAGTATTGCAAAGGGTAACCTAAAACCAATGTATTCTTCAAATGAAAAAGAGCTTGGCAACCAGGATTTTCAAATCACGATTAACGCGATGGCCTTAAGTCTATATGATTGGGCGCAGGCATTAATAAAAGCAGGCCTTTTTGCAAAGGATACACGGATTATTGCATTTACTAGTGAGGGATCTTCGAAAGCTATTGCCAACTATGCTGCAGTTGGGGCTGCAAAAGCAGCTTTGGAAGCTATTTCCAGAAATATGGCGTTAGAATTTGCTACTCTGGGTATAAAAACCAATTGTATACAGGCCGGAGTGACGGACACCGAGTCGCTAAGGCAAATTCCAGGGAGTGAAAATTTGATAAAACAATCCAAATTTCGGAATCCGAATGCACGGCTTACCAGACCTGAGGACGTGGCAGATGTGGTTTATTTGTTGTGCACAGAAGAGGCAAAATGGATTAATGGAACCGTGATTAAAGTAGATGGAGGTGAAAGTTTAAGATAGATTATGGATGTTAACAAGGTTATAGAAAAGCTACCGTATACCAAACCGTTTCTATTCGTAGACAGCTTATCTCATGTTAATAGTGACGGCGCTTCAGGTAGTTTTTATTTTCACAATGATCTTGAATTTTACCAGGGTCATTTTATACAAAATCCGGTAACTCCCGGAGTTATACTTACCGAATGTTGCGCTCAAATCGGATTGGTTTGTCTGGGTATTTTCTTGCTTTCGAAAACTCCGGAAACTAACATGAATGATCTTGCAGTGGCCTTCAGCAGTTCTCAAATGGAATTCTATCTTCCGGTATTCCCGGGAGAAACAGTATATGTAAGCTCAGAAAAGCTTTACTTCAGATTCAATAAATTAAAGTGTAAGGTAAAAATGTACAATGAAGCCAAAGAGTTGGTGTGCAAAGGCGAATTGGCTGGAATGATAAAATATTCAACTCATGGAGCATAGAGTGGTGGTTACCGGTTTAGGTATTTGCGCCCCTAATGGCGTGAAACTTACTGACTTTACCAAAAGCTTGCAAAAGGGTAGTAGCGGGATAAGTTTTCAACAAGAATTGAAAGACCTCAATTTTGGATGTCAAGTTGCTGGAAAACCAAAACTTACAATAGATTATATAAATAAATACTTTACACCTTTACAACTTAAGGGTTTAAATGCAAGCGGTCTGGTTTACGGAGTTATAGCCGGTACAGATGCCTGGACTGATGCGGGTTTAAGTAAGGCTGACAAAGATGAACCTGATTGGGATAGTGGAATCATTTTTGGGACTGGTATTTTAGGGGTGGATAAATTCAGAGAATCAATTCATCTGGTAGATGCAGGAAATACGCGAAGGTTGGGAAGCACTTCCGTTATACAAACCATGGCAAGCGGCATAAGCGCATATCTGGGTGGTATATTAGGTTCCGGAAATCAGGTAACTACAAATTCATCGGCATGTACAACAGGCACGGAGGGCGTGATCATGGCATATGACCGCATACAAACAGGAAAAGCAAAACGAATATTAACTGGAAGTTGCAGCGACAGCGGCCCATATGTCTGGGGTGGTTTTGATTCTATGCGTATACTCCCTAGAAAGTACAATAATACGCCATCTACTGCCAGCAGACCTTTGAGTGCTTCAGCCTCTGGTTTTGTTCCCGGCAGTGGGGCAGGGGCATTGGTTTTAGAATCATTACAGAGTGCCCAACAAAGAGGTGCAAAAATATATGCAGAAGTTTTGGGTGGAGCTATCAACAGTGGAGGACAAAGAGGAGGTGGAAGTATGACGGCTCCTAATAGCCTGTCTGTTCGGCGGTGTATAAAAATGGCCCTAAAAAACTCTGGAATAAAAAGTAAAGATATAGAGGCCATCAACGGTCATTTAACTGCTACCGGGAAGGACCCTGTTGAAGTACTCAACTGGAGCATGGCCCTTGAACGATCAGGACTCGATTTCCCATATATAAATTCTTTTAAAGGAATTATGGGTCATGGCCTTGCAGCCGCAGGAAGTATGGAATGTGTAGCAGCAGTGTTGCAATTTAAAGAGGGACAAATTTTTGGAAATGTGAATATTCAAGACGTGCATTCCGAAATAGAAAAAATAGTAGATAAATCCCGTATTCCGGTAAAAACCATAAATTTTAAACCAAAAATAATCGCAAAAGCTAGTTTTGGCTTTGGAGATGTTAATGCTTGCGTTATTTTTAGGACCTTTAAGGATTAAATATTATGAAAGAAGAAAATTATTATCAACAATTGAAAGGTATCGTTAAACCCTATTTGCCAGAGGACGTTACAGTCGAAGATATATCACCTGACAGTCATTTTATAAATGAACTCAATATAAACTCTGCCAATCTTGTGGATATTGTTCTGGATGTCGAGGATGCATTCAACATTACGCTTGAGAATGATGACATGGACCAAATGCAGACAGTCAATGATGCCATGGTTATTATTGATAAAAAACGAAGTTCAGAATAACTATGAAATCTTTTTATTCCTGGGCCCTCAATAAATTAAGGGTAGATAGCAGGCTTATACTTACATATTGCATAGTTTATTTTTCATGGGGAATGTTGATGAACTGGTTTGGCGATGAAGTCGAAATTGCGAGGTTTACCTACTGGTGGCAGGTGATAAGCTGCTATATTCTTTATATGGTTCCAATCTCGCTATTGTTGCGAAAACTCCCTTTTCATATGCAATATGCATATGGACTAATTGCAATGGCTCTTTTAGAATTTGGAGGCTATTTCTTTAAGACTTCTTATGCCTTTCCTGATAATATTCTGGATCAAATTTTTGGTATTCGCAATTTTACATTGGGGATGGCACTTTTTTTTGCCTTATACATTCCATTGGGAAATTGGGCCGTAGATAAAATTTTTAATTTGATTTTTAAAGTAAAAGAATAGATTCAAGGCCTTTTTTAGTAATTTGATATCTTCTGAAATGAGAAATACTAACTAAGTTCAAGTATAAGGTTTATTTCTACTTTATTTTCTTGACGACCTTTTTTTATATTGATATTAAAATCCGAACTAAAAAGGGTTGCAGCTCCTCTGAGTGTATTTCCATCTTTTTCAAAATGCCATGTTAGTGTTTTAGATATCCCTTTTATGGTAATTGTTCCACTAACCACAAGACCATTCTCATTGGAGGTAACGTTCGTACTTTTAAAAGTAATTATAGGGTACTCTTCTTCATCAAAGTATTTGCTGCTTTTTAATTGCCAGTCACGTAAAAAATTTCCTGTTTTTAAGGTGCTTACAGAAACGGATCCCTCGAATTCGGAACTCGTAAGCTCTTCTAAAATCACTCTGGATGAAGACTGAAAGCCTTCAATAGTTCCATCAACATCTTTGGAAACAAAGACAAATTCAACTCGTGCAGAAGTAATAGATTGTTGTGCGTTCAAAACCTGAAGCGATAACAAAAAGAAGATCAGGAATTTTGAATAGAATTTCATAGCATAACTCAGTTTTTAGTGTGTTACCAAAGGTAATTAAATCTCCGAAACGATTAAGTGCATATTTATCTCGATTTTCGGTCTATTAATCAGCAATATTTTCTATTACATTTCATTAAAAATCAGTACTTTGCGAAAGAGAACCATGGTAATGAAGTTAATATCTGCATCATATTTTAGAAAATATACGCTGGTTGTTTTTTTATTCGCTATAACTAGTATAGGATACTGTCAGTTGGAGAATAAAAATAGTGACAAGAACGAACTTACAGTAAAAAAGAGAACGGTCCTGGAACGCTTTGATTCAGATCTTGTGATTGCTCCTGAAGAGAGGATGAAACTAAAGATTGATCGGATTGCAGCTATACGAGAGAGGCTGGAGATTATGGATACATTAGATATCTCAGACAGAAAGAGACGCAGGTTACTAAAAGAACTCTACCGTTCCCCTTTTTCTGATGAATGGAACAAGGTTATAGCCGACATGGAGTTCGAGGAAGAAACGCACTAGTTTCTTTGTCTTTGAAGAATTCCAATGAAATAATATTCCTTAAGGGATGCAAAGGCTTAATCCAGGATTATATCAAATTAACCTTTTAAACTTTTCAAAACGGATTTTCTCTTCTTAGAGTTTACCTCAGTTATAAAAAAGTTAAGACTCTAAAAAAATAGTTAAAATTCCATTTTGTGATTTTATAGCGACCCTTTTTGTCAAAAATTTCGTACCTTTTATGAACTAATTAATAAAACGAGTACCCCCAAAATCATATTATCATGACTGCAACTGAACCCACATCAAGTGTTGCCACCGCTACAGGCAGTACTAATGCCCTATTGCGGCTGGAGCGCAACAACCAAAGTTTACTATCATTGGAGGAAAAATTAAAATCGTATGTCTGTGAGCCTAAAACTCTTACCCTTTATGATAGAATGGAATCGCTAAAACAAAGTCTGGCCAATTTAAAAAATTCAAACCTTGAGATTATAAAAGCGTTGAAAGATCATTCACTCGTTTTTGAAAATGCAAAAGAGCGTATTAGGGAACAATTAGAAAACTATAAATCTCTGGAACTAAAAGTGCTGGAATATATTGGCATGGCGAAATTACACTGTTAAAGTTAAAAGCCAATTTTAGTTATCTTCAGTGACCTCTTCCTTCTGGGGAATTAATAAAGAAACTACGACACCACTTAAGAGCGATACAACAATTACCGCAAGGGAAACCCATTCCGGGGGGTGAAACTTGTGGGACAGTAACATTTCAATTCCTACGAAGGCTAATATCACTACCAGGCTGTAATGGATGAACCTAAAATTAGCAAGCATCCTTGAAACCAGAAAATACATTGACCGTAAACCTAATATTGCCATGATGTTAGAACTAAAGACAATAAAAGGATCTGCCGTTATTGCAAGAATGGCAGGAATACTATCCAAAGCAAACATAACATCTGTTATTTCGATTACAACAAGTGCCACAAACAAAGGAGTAGCTGCAGTTATGCCCCTCTTTTTCACAAAAAAATCATGCCCGCTTATTACGGTAGTAATAGGATATATTTTCTTGATTTGTTTAAAAACAAAAGATTCCTTAGGATTAAAATCTGAATTTCCTGAACGTAACATCTTAAATGCGGTATAAAGAAGGAAAATACCAAATACATAAATTATCCATTCAAACTCGTTTATTAATGCCACTCCAAAGAGGATCATAAAAGCCCTAAATACAATTGCACCAAGTATACCCCAGAATAAAACCCTGTGCTGATAAACTGCAGGAATTCCTAAAGCCGAAAAGATCACCGCTATCACAAAGACATTGTCAATACTTAATGAGAGCTCAATTAAATATCCTGTAATATATTTTAAAACAGCTTTTCCCGGTGTTAAATCAGTTGGATTATCAATAATACCGCTCGAGAATAGCCAGTAGATTATACCACTAAAACTCATAGCAACAGTGACCCATAATGCAGTCCATATGCTAGCTTCTTTAGAACGGATTACATGATCTCTCTTATTGAACACGCCAAGATCAAGTGCCAGGAATATAAAAACAAGAAAGATAAAGGCAGCCCAGATTAGCATACTTATAGCAATTTAGTTGCTAATATAAGAATCGTTTTTATAATTTTGGAATGGTAGTTGTACAATATAAATTATGTTAACTTCCCGTAGGATTCCGCTAATTAATATTCTTAACTTGGGAGACAAAATCACTATTATGAAAAACATATTCAGAAATTTAATTAAGGGCCTTCCAATTATTCTTGCGCTGGTGTTTATTCACACCGCCAAAGCACAATTTGTACCTAAAAACGACGTGGAGAAGCAGGCGGCAAAATTGGTGCAAGCTTATCAGGCCGATGTAGGGATGACCGTGGAGCAGGCATCTTCAGTCTATGAAAAGATTGCTGAAGTATTAGTTAAGGAAAATGCAATAAGAAATAGCACGACTACTGCTGAGGAAAAGAAACAAAGCCTTACCGCTTTGTCAAAGCAGGAAACAGAATATATGAGTACCATTTTGGACCCGAAACAATGGAAAGAGTATAAGAAAATGAAGAAGACATTGCAGCCAATAAAATATTAATATAGTAGAATTCAATCTAGACATAAATATTTTTTTCAAAATACTTTCTAATAGTACTTTACATTAACTATCAGAGATTAAAACTTTAAATATATTAGGTGCCAGTTTGTTAGAATCACCCCTTAAATAGGCTAAATTTAATATTTAATTTAACTTTTCCAAGCCTTTAAAGCTTCAGACTTTCATCATTTAATCAATTAAATTTTACTAAATTTTAATTACATTCGGGCTTCTAAAACTTATACAATTATGAAGTTCATCAGATGTTATGCGCTAGCATTAATTTTTAGCCTGGGGTTAGTATTCAATAACCAGGCTCAGGAAACAAAGAATGATCCTTTTCAAGGTTTGAATTTTCGAAGTTTAGGTCCGGCATTTACCTCCGGGCGGGTAGCGGATATTGCTTTTCATCCTAAAAACGAGAACGTATGGTATGTCGCCATTGGCTCTGGCGGGGTTTGGAAAACAGTCAATTCCGGTACTACCTGGAAGCCTATTTTTGATAAGGAAACCACCTATTCTATAGGTTGTGTAACTATAGATCAATCTACTCCCAGTACTATTTGGGTTGGTTCAGGTGAAAATGTCGGAGGCCGTCATGTGGGTTTTGGTGATGGTATTTACGTAAGTCGTGACGATGGCAAAACCTGGAAGAATATGGGTCTGAAGAATTCTGAACACCTTTCCAAGATCCTAATTCATCCCGAAAATTCAAATGTAATCTGGGTGGCTGCACAAGGACCACTTTGGAGCAAAGGCGGGGAAAGAGGGGTATATAAATCTACTGATGGTGGGGCAAGTTGGAATAAAACGTTAGGGAATGATGAATGGACAGGCGCCACGGACCTACTGATTGATCCCACAAACCCCGATGTGCTATATGCAGCAACATGGGACAGGCACAGAACGGTAGCTGCTTATATGGGCGGTGGTCCCGGCTCCGGAATTCATAAAAGTACCGATGGGGGGGAAACCTGGACAAAATTAACAACAGGAATCCCCAAAGTAAGACTCGGCAAAATTGGCCTGGCCATGAATCCTTTTAACAATGATATGATCTATGCTGCAATTGAATTGGAACGCCTTACAGGTGGTGTTTTTGTTTCCACCAATGGTGGACAGTCCTGGGCAAAGCAATCCAATACCGTTTCCGGTGGCACTGGTCCGCATTACTATCAGGAATTATACGCTTCTCCTCATAAGGAAGGAAGGTTGTACCTGATGAACAATTATGTTAAAATATCGGATGATCACGGCAAAACGTTCGTGAATATGAATGAAAAAGGAAAACATGTAGACAGTCATGCTATGGTTTTTAAGGCTTCTGATCCTAATTATGTGTTATTTGGTACAGATGGTGGCTTATATGAAAGTTTTGATCTTACAAAGAGCTGGAAATTTATTTCAAACCTTCCGGTAACCCAATACTATAAAGTTGCGGTTGACGATAGCGAACCATTTTACAATATTTACGGAGGAACCCAGGACAATGGGTCTCACGGGGGTCCTTCCAGAACCAGAAATGAGACTGGGATCTTAAATTCTGACTGGTGGATTACTCTAGGGGCAGATGGTCATCAATCTGCAATTGAACCGGGAAATCCAAAAATAACTTATGGTGAATTCCAGGAAGGCAGGCTATGGCGAGTGGACCAGACTACAGGTGAGACTGTATACATTCAACCACAGGCAGGATTAGGAGAACCCGCTGAACGTTTTAACTGGGATTCTCCTATTTTGGTAAGTCCGCATAAACCTACCCGAATTTATTTTGCTTCTCAGCGTGTGTGGAAATCTGAAAATCGAGGCGATGAATGGCAGGCTATTTCTAAAGACCTTACACGTAACCAGGAGCGGTTGGCATTACCTATTATGGGCGGACCGCAAAGCTGGGATAACGCCTGGGATGTGAATGCTATGTCTAAATACAACACGATTACGTCTCTGGCGGAATCTCCTAAACTGGAAGGTTTGCTTTATGCTGGTACTGATGATGGAATCATACAGGTTTCTGAAGATGGTGGCGCAAATTGGCGAAAAATAGAACTAAGCGTCATAAAAGGTGTTCCTGCAACTCCATTTGTAAATGATGTACGAGCAGACCTTTTTGATGCAAACATCGTTTACGCGGCTTTAGATAACCATAAAAATGGCGATTTTAAGCCCTACTTATTAAAAAGTACCGATAAGGGCCGTACCTGGAGTTTAATGAACGGAAATCTTCCGAAACGATTACTTACCTGGCGCTTGGTACAGGATCATATTAAGAAAGATCTGTTTTTTGCTGCCACCGAAAATGGAGTTTACTTCACAGCTAACGGGGGCGGAAGCTGGAGCCAGTTAAAAGGAGGTTTACCCACCATTGCAATACGTGATATCACCATTCAAAGAAGGGAAAACGATTTGGTTGCCGCATCATTTGGAAGAGGGTTTTACGTACTCGATGATATTACACCCTTACGGGAATTTAACGCTAATGTAAAAAATGAGGAGGCAACATTGTTTGATGTTAAACCTGCTTATTGGTATGTGCCCAAGCAAGCCCGTTATGCACAGGGCAGTAATCAGTACGTTGCTAAAAACCCTGATTTTGGTGCTATTTTCACTTATTATCTAAAGGATTCACTTGCCTCTATGAAGTCTGTACGTCAGTTGGCTGAAAAGGGTAAGACTACTGTGCCCTTTCCTGGGTGGGAATCCCTGGAGGACGAAAAATTACAGGAAAAACCTGCATTGCTGCTTACCGTAAAAGACAGCAAAGGGGAGGTAGTTAAAATAGTAAAAGGCACCAATAAAAAAGGTTATAACCGGGTCAGCTGGGCCTTGGATATTGCCGATAGAAGTGGAGAGGATCTGAAGCCGCCAATGGCCAGGGAGAATGGTTTTAACCGAAGTATTATGGTTACACCTGGTGATTATACTGTTAGCTTGTCTAAACTGGTTGATGGCCAGTTAGTACAGTTGGGAAGCACAAAGAATTTTAAAGTGATTCCACTGGCAGAAGGAGCTCTAAAAGGAGCTTCGTTTGAAGAGATAGACGCATTCCGGGTTTTATATCAAGTTTTTCAGCAAGATCTAAAGGCTACAAAGACGGTATTGATAGAAAGTGAATTAAAAGTTGGAGCTATGCAGCGTGCCTTACAAAAAGCCACTTCTCCTTCTGCAGAACTGGTAAAAAAATTACATGAGGCCAGAACAATGCTTCAGGAGATTGATGAGGAAATTAATGGCAATCCGGCAAAGAATGAAGTAGGGGAGCTTACAGAACCAAGCCCCAATTCAGGAGGCTTTATTGGCAGAGTAGCCTTGTCTACCAGCACTTACGGACCTACCCCTAATCACAAAGCGGCATTTGGAGTTGCTCAGGCTGAATTAAAGACAATTAAAACCAAACTCAACGGATTTGTAAATTCGCAATTACCATCCCTTGAATCTGATTTGAAAGACGCAGGAGCACCATGGATAGAAGGACAGGGATTGATTGAGAATTAGTAATAATTAAATACTATGTTAACCCGCGTCTATTTTTATACCGCGGGTTTTTTTATTTAATGAAATATGGGCAGGAATTTTACGGTGAGGCTTCGTTTTAATGCAGCAAAGCTTTGGAATCATGTATTAAAGTAGTTAAAAAGGACTTTGAACGCCCCTCTTCCCTAGAAAGAAATAGGCCAATACACCAAAGGAGATCAACTCGCAAATCAAAAACCCTATAAACATTGGAAGAACACTGTCTATTACAAATTTGCCGATATAGGCACTTATAATAACTCCCATAATTGTCGCAATAAAACCTGTAATAGCTGCTCCTATACCCGCAATATGCCCAACTGGTTCCATAGCAAGGGAACGCAGGTTGCCAAATAGGAAGCCAAGAGCGAAGAACTGCAAAGCAAAAAAGGTAAGTAGGATCTCAAATGGAGGATTCCCGGTTCTGGCAAATAAAACAATATATAGCAAAGAGATTAGAACAGAGGCTGCCATAGCAACCGTTACCAGCCTTAACATCCCATAGCGCAGTACGAGGGTACCGTTAAGCAGAGTTGCCGTACCAATGGTTATTGCCAGAGCCGCAAAAATATAAGGGAAGGACTCTTTTAAGGCGTATTGTTCCTGGAAAATTTGCTGTGAAGTACTCAGGTACACTAAAAAAGAACCCGTAATAAAACCCCAGATAACGGTAAACAACATGGTCTGGCGGTAATTAAGTAATTCGCGGTAACCATCTATAAAGACTCCGGCACGGAAAGAGGTTCTTTTCCGAGGAAGGAGTGTCTCCGGCTGCCGTTTCCAGAACCAGATAGAGACCAGGATACCGAATACAACCTGAACATGAAAAATGGCTTCCCAGCCATAGAAATCCAGTATCCATTTTCCCAAGGCAGGAGCAATAATGGGTACCAGAATAAATACTACAGTTACAAAAGACATTATCCTGGCCATATAGTTTCCGCTGTATTTGTCACGGATCATAGCTATACTGATTGTTCGAGGTGCAGAAAGTGCAAAACCCTGTAAGATACGGCCCGTAATCATTACCTCCAGGCTTTGGGCATAGACGCATAGCAGACTTGCAAAAATAAAAAGTACAAACCCCATATAAACGACAGGCTTACGACCCAAACTATCTGAAATGGGTCCGAATAAAAGTGGACCGGTTCCAAGGCCCAAAAAGAAAAGTAAAATGAGCAATTGATTATGTGCGGGGTTGGTTACGCCTACTGCAATTCCAATAATATCAAGAGCAGGCAATAAGGCATCTAATGCCAAGGCTGCTATAGACATGAGCGCAGCCATCAGGGCAACAAATTCTAGTTGGGATTGCTCTTTTTTAACCATCCGGCAAAAGTACATTAATCCCAAGAAAGAATCATGTAAGGAATTAAGGATCTAAAGGAATAATTTCAGGGATTAGGACTCAGAACAATTCAAAGACATAGCCCAGCAGCCAATAAAGTATTAGAAACACCACGACGGTTCCGATACAACCGCATCGTCCGCCTCCTATTTTTTTAGCGCCAATAGCGGCAACAATTGCGCGCACCAGGTTTTTCATAAGATTCAATGTTTAAGATTCTTAAGATACGAAAATAGTGCTTATAATTCCAGATGTCTTAAGACTTCATATACAATAAACGCAGGCCATAAGAGGGCTTTAATAAAACCTATCACTGCGGCCCAGAAACTTGTGGCCATTTGAATATAATACACCGCAGCTCCTACAAGACCCAATCCATATACTGCGTTGGTAGCATGGTTGGTTTGTGTAATGTTTTTAGTAGACATATCTTCTTAAGTTTAAACCACAAAACTCCACCTATCAAATCAGATAATCTATGACTTTTGTCAGCTTCGTTTCTCGTTTACAAAGCAAGTAGGTAAAAGATCATGACATTGGAATATGTTGTACATTTAGAAAGCAATTATCTACAACAGGATGAAAATTAGGATTTTAGAAAATTCAGTACGTTTCAGGCTTACGCGCTCAGAAGTTCACACCCTTTGCACCAAGGGGTATATAGAGAATCAAACCAAGTTTGATACCAATGTTTTTGCCTATGCAGTAAGATTGGTAGCAGATTCCGAAAAACTTTCCACACAATTTAGGAACAATATCGTTACATTGAATCTTCCTCAATCGCTGGGTAATAATTGGCACCAAACAGAACAGGTGAGTTTTAGTGAAACTATGAATTTTAAGAACAATGGCAGCTTATCGCTTTTGTTAGAAAAAGATTTTGCCTGTCTGGATGAGCGCCTGGAGGGTCAGTCGGACAATTATCATAATCCTAAAGTATTACTTTAAGTAAATGATAGAAAACAATTCTAAAAGAAATGTTTGTGTCAGAGGACCTGATGCATTTTTAAAGATCAAAGTAACCGAACCCAAGCCCTATGCCGCCGGTAGAGAAGGAATAACGGCTGCAATGAAACACAGCTTTAAGGAAATGGGGGTTGTTCGTGCTATGGCAACCTTGTTGCATATGAATCAGAAAGAGGGCTTTGACTGCCCAAGTTGTGCCTGGCCCGATCCTGAAAAACCATCCAGAATAGGGGAGTACTGTGAAAATGGCGCAAAAGCTCTGGCTGATGAAGCTACTACCTCACATATTGGAGCCAAATTCTTTGAGAAACATTCCGTAGAAGAATTGTCTCTGAGAACCGATTATGAATTAAACACACTTGGCAGGATTACGGAACCCCTGGTTTTAAGAGCGGAAAACGTACATTATTCACCTATTTCATGGGAAGAGGCCTTTACGCTTATTGCAGATGAACTACATAGTTTAAAAAGCCGTAACGAAGCTATTTTTTACACTTCCGGACGTTCAAGTAATGAGGCCGCCTTTTTATATGGCCTGTTTGCCAGGGCCTTCGGCACCAATAATTTACCCGATTGTTCCAATATGTGCCACGAGTCAAGCGGGGTGGCACTGTCTGAAACCCTGGGAATAGGGAAGGGGTCAGTAAAACTCGAAGATTTGTACGGAGCTGAAGTGATTATTGTAGCCGGACAGAACCCGGGGACCAACCATCCAAGAATGCTCTCCGCATTAGAAAAGTGTAAAGAAAACGGTGGTAGTGTAATTAGTATCAACCCCCTTGAAGAATCAGGTCTGGTGAATTTTAAAAACCCGCAACGCTTCAAGGGTCTATTGGGTTCCGGGGAGCAAATTACAGATCTTCACCTTGCCGTAAATATTAATCAGGATATTCCCTTACTAAAATTGATTTTAAAAAAGCTGGCTGCACTAGACAAACTGGAGGGCAATATCTTTGATCACGACTTTATTCAGGAATATACCGCAGGAGTAGAGCCCTTGCTAAACGATCTGGATTCTTATTCTGAGAAAGAACTTTTAGAGCTTAGCGGTGTATCTAGCGAGAAAGTGGATGCCGCGGTAAAATTATTGGCTGGGAAACAGAAAATAATAGTGTGCTGGGCCATGGGCTTAACCCAGCATAAGAATGGGGTGGAAACCATCAGGGAATATGTAAACCTATTATTGCTTAAAGGAGCTATTGGTAAGCCCTTTAGTGGTACGTGTCCGGTTAGAGGTCACAGTAATGTACAGGGCGATCGTAGTGTAGGTATTATGCACTATGTCGATAAGCAGTTTAACGAACGAATTGAAACCCATATGGGATTTAGTCCGCCAAACGAAGAAGGCGTAGATGTTGTAGGAGCAATGCAGTCTATGTATGAGGGCAAAGCCAAGGTTTTTATGGCCCTGGGAGGTAATTTCTTAATGGCGGCCTCAGACACCGATTATACTGCAGAAGCTTTGCAGCGATGTGAACTTACGGTTCAGGTAAGCACCAAATTAAACCGCAGCCATTTGGTCACGGGTAAAACAGCCTTGATTTTACCCACCTACGGACGTTCTGAAAAGGAAGCCAAAGATGGGCATCGTTTTGTAACTGTGGAAAACAGTATGGGACGGGTAAGAAGATCAAAGGGGGTATTGAAGGCAACCTCGAAACATTTAAAAAGTGAACCAGAATTAATTGCAAGTCTGGCGGATGTATATTTTAAAGGGAAGCATGCAGTGGACTGGAAGGCTCTGGGAACTGATTACAGCAAGATCAGGGAAATGATAGACAAGGTAGCCAGGGGTTTTAAAAACACTGAGTTAAGAGCCAAAGGAGTGGGTTATTATCTTCCTAATAATGTGAGGGAACTAGATTTTAGCAAGTTACCAGACGGTAGAGCACAAATTACAATTAACAGGCTACCAGAGCATATATTGGAAGCCGATGAGTATATGCTGATGACTATACGGTCTCATGACCAGTTTAACACAACCATATATGGGTTGGACGACAGGTACCGGGGGGTATATAATGAAAGAAGAGTTTTATTTATGAACCCGGCAGATATGGCAGAAAAGGGACTGGAAAAGTTAGAGGTGGTACATCTGAGCAGCACTTATGATAAAAAAAACAGGACCGCCTATAATTTTAAAGTACTGCCGTATAAAATCCCAAAAGGTAATTTAGCAGCCTATTTTCCCGAGACCAATGTACTGGTACCGTATAATCACTATGCAGATAGAAGTCAGACCCCCATTAGCAAATCTATAAAAGTTCGCGTAATAAAGAAAGTGAACCGTGATAGCCCTTAAGCCGTGTTCGTTTAAAGATCAGAATTTGTATTTAAACCCCAGGACGTAGTTGCCATCCCAACTATTGAAAGAGAGTTCCATATGCTCTCTTTGGTAAGGCTTTGTAAAAATATAACCGCTTCCCACTCCGATAATGGCACCTGCCAATACATCCCAACCATCATGTTTATTCGCGTTGATACGGCTATATCCTGTAAAACTTGCGAGGAGGTAAGCAGGAATCCCGTATTTCCAACCGTAACGACGTTGTATAAAAGCCGCACTTTGAAAGGTAGTGGAGGTGTGCCCGGAAGGAAATGCCTTGTCCCCGTTGTCATAAGGACGTGGCTTGTTGATGGCATATTTTAAACCAATGGTAACCGCCTGATTGAGTACAAATCCTTTTGCGAATTGCCAGGTACCTTTACCGTCACCAATAATTACAGTACTACCCAGTGCTACAGCCGGCATCGCGTAGAGTAACACATCTCCTGCAGTTTCAACATTTTTATTCTGGGTCCACGCTGATTGGGTAAGTACTATGAATACAAAAGCTATAAAAAGACTTATTTTCCTCAAAACAACAGATTTATTCAGATTGAAATCTAAAACAAAACACCAATATTGTTTAATAAAATGTTTTAGGTCCGGCGCGATTATTTTTAGCCTAAAGTAAATTAGGAATCTAAAGTAATTTTAAAGAAAAAGTTATCTCCTGAAATGGCCATTGACGGTGATCAAAATGCTCCTACAATTCAACCTGAAGTATCTGTAGTAAATACCGCCTTAAAGTGGTATAGACAGGATAAACGGGTCTAAATTTGGTTACCTATGGTTGTTCCGATAAAAAAGCCTAATTTGTAACATAACACGAGACACTTAAAATGAAAAAAGTTCCATTGTTTCTGCTATGTTTGGGGTTGTACGTTTTTGCAGCAAATGATCTTCTTGCCCAGCAAAAGCCACAAAAAGAGACTAAATTAGTGGCAGAAGAGGAGGAAGGTCCCATACTATTTAAATTTGAACCGGATTATCTGGCAGACGAGGAAGCCCGACGAAAAGAAACACTTTTGATGAGGGCCTTGATAGATTCGATGGATATCTCGGAGGGAAAACGCCAAAAGCTTATACGCGATCTCTATAGAAATAAGGATTCCAAACGCCTTAACAAAATTCTACTGGCAAATAACAAGTTTGAGGAATTAGAGGACTAACTTAAATGAAAATCGGTACCTTTTACGCTCTGGTTTTATTCTTTACAATACTGTTGTCTTGCAATGAAACAGTTAAAAAAGAAATAAAGAAAGTTCATTATATTGATTCCCCGGCCTTAGAAAATAGTTCTTTACCTAATTTATTTTCTTCCAATGAAAAGATCCTGATGTCATGGGTGGAAACCAGGGAGGATACCTTGGCGATCTTGTACTATGCCGAACTCAAAAATGGAAAATGGCTGGCCCCAAACGAAATCTCAAAGGGTAATGACTGGTTTGTGAATTGGGCCGATTTCCCAATGATTGTGGAAAATAAGGGCCAATTATTGTCTCATGTACTAAAAAAATCTTCTCCTGATACTTATTCTTATGATATAAAACTCAATGTACTTCCCAAGGATTCCACAAATTGGGTCACAGATCTGCCCTTGCATACCGATGGAACGCCAACGGAACACGGATTTGTAACCGCCTTACCCTACATGGACGACTCCTTTTTTATAACCTGGCTGGATGGCCGCAATACCATAGAAGATGAGGATGGGTCACGGGGAGCCATGACCATACGTGCCGCACTAGTTTCCGCCATGGGGAAAGTTAGTAAAGATACGGTCCTGGATGCACGAACTTGCGATTGCTGTCAGACCACCGCCGCAATCACCTCCAACGGACCCGTAGTAATCTATAGAGACCGTTCTAAGGAAGAAATAAGGGATATAAGCATAGTTAGACTTATAGAGGGCAAATGGACCGCTCCTACAAGCATATATAATGATAACTGGCAGATAAAAGGCTGTCCCGTAAACGGACCAAAAGTGGCCAGTTTGGGTAATAACCTGGCAGTAGCATGGTTTACTGCTGCCGTGGAGCAACCAAAGGTGAATCTGGTATTTTCATACGATGGAGGAGAACATTTTGACCCCCCAATACAGGTAGATGAGGCCGATGCAATTGGAAGGGTAGATGTATTATTGCTAGAAAAAGGAACCGCTATTGTAAGTTGGATGCAAATTGAAGAGAAAGGTGCAGTATTCAAAGCCGTAAAAGTAGATAGCTTCGGAAATAGGCAAGAACCAATATTAATTGCGAAGCTGGAAGGATCTCGCGATACTGGTTTCCCACAAATGGAATTGGTTGGGGATAAGATCTATTTTGCCTGGACCCATGTATCGGAATCTGAGAGCATGGTAAAAACGGCCTATGTTAGTGTCGACCAATTCTAGCGGCCTTTGTTGAATCAGCATTATAGAATTTAAGGCTAGGGCAGAACCACATCACCTAACTTTGTTCTTCTGGTTAAAAAACGTCTTATGGATTTAAAGAAGGCCATTTATCTTATGCTGCTGAGTACGCTGGCCTTTACGGCCATGAATGGACTTTTAAAACTCCTTACTTCATATAGCGCCTATCAGATGGTTTTCTTCAGATCTCTCGGCTCACTTTTCTTTACTTTTGGATTTTTACTCAGCAGGGGTATTCCAGTTTTAGGAACGCATCGTAAATTATTAGTATTAAGAGGGTTAGTAGGCTCTACTTCAATGGTTTTATTTTTTATGGCCCTTCATTATATACCATTGGGTTCTGCTGTTGGGTTGCGCTATATAGCACCTATTTTTGCTGCTATTTTTGCCATTTTGTTGCTCAGGGAAAATGTGAAACCTATACAATGGTTATTTTTTTTAATCTCTTTTTTAGGGGTATTGGTGTTAAAAGGTCTGGACGGGAATATTCCACTTATTGGTTTGGCCTTGGTACTCATATCCTCAGTTTTTAGTGGTCTCGTATACATAATTATTCGCAAAATAGGCAGCAGGGAGCATCCGGTGGTTATTGTAAACTATTTTATGTGTATTGCTACAATCATTGGTGGAGTGGGAGCCATTTTTAATTGGAAAACTCCGGTGGGAATAGATTGGTTCTTATTAGCCAGCCTTGGTGTTTTTGGCTATTTTGGGCAGTTATTCATGACCAAAGCATTTCAAATGGGAGAAACCAATGCTATAGCACCATTAAAATATTTAGAAGTGTTCTTTGCAGTAATTGTTGGAATAATGTTTTTGGGTGAAGAATATGTTGTCTGGAGTTTTGTAGGCATGGGGATGATCATAGGGGGTTTGTTACTTAACCTATGGTATAAGCAGAGATTACTGAAACAATAATTATTTTGATAGGAGGGAGGGGTATAAAATATTGTAACATTGCCACACAGTTATAAATGGGTAAGTCGGTGTTCATTAATCACAGATGATTCCAATTCTGAAACAGCATTTATCATGTCATTTCTAGCGCTTTAACTTGGCTTCGATATCTTTACACAACACAATACACTAAGTGATTATATGTCACCGGCATTGTTTATTAGAATAGATTCGTATTAATCATGAGGGACATCCGTCTGCAAATAACAAACCAGTTTCACGCGAATGTATATAACCCTTAGACCGCCAAGCACGACTATAGTTACATATGCAAACAGCTTGGATCCGGATGAGACGCCCAGTAACTCGGCTTCTCACCCGGATCCAAGCTGTATGACACTCAGACAACATTTT